>Ga0209489_100300_pt1 | contig 86911 bp, 76 predicted proteins | sample SiratrowhiteBW_FD_187527 | JGI IMG/M metagenome (GOLD analysis project Ga0209489, IMG submission 187527) | Root nodule microbial communities of legume samples collected from California, USA - Siratro white BW (SPAdes) (version 2) | ecosystem: Host-associated > Plants > Roots > Nodule | place...
TTGCAAAGCTTTTCAAATCAAGAAACCTCCAAGAACGTGAATCTTTGAAGCATCCTTGAAGTGAGGTTCTTGCTACTTTGGTTCTGGACCAAAGCTAAGTCTTCTACACCTGATCTTCATTCTGTGTAATCTGTTTTGTGTAGAAGCATTCTGTAATCCTTTCTGATCCTGTTGATTTGCAATCTGTTTGCTATTTTCAATTACTGGGTTTGTAATTGAGTTGGTGTAGTGGGTTCTGCACTGGTCTCGCATCTGCTGAAGGGTTCAGTAGAGGGTGAGTGTTGCTGGGAGCAGTGTTGCTTGCGGACTGCAACTGTTGTGGTGCAGTGGGTTTCTGTGCTGGTTACACACAAGCTGAGGGGTTCAGTGAGGTGTGGGTTTACTGTTGGGAGCAGTTTGTAACTTGCTGGGAGCAAGGGTTGTAAACTGATCTTGTGATCTGTTTTACTGGAAATCTTTTCTAGTTTGCAAAGGACTGGACGTAGCCCTTGAGGAAGGGTGAACTAGTATAAAAATTCTATGTTCTTACTCTTCTCCCTACTCTTCTTGATTGCTTTTATTCACTGCTGCCATCTTTAAAATTAATTGGATTAAAATCTGTTCATACTGTTATTCATACTCTGAACATCTGTTTGCATAATCAACTGTGATTCTGGATTGTGTTTAATCTACTGGATTGTGTTTAAACATCTTAAATTTGGGTTAAAACATTTTCACACTACAAACTGTTTTCTGGGTTTAACTGAATTCTGGGTTTAACTCTGATATATTCCGCTGTGCACAATCGATTGTTTACCTGACAGTTCAAAATTACATAGTCAATTGATTGAATAAAGAATTTCCATTCTCTACTTCAAGAACAAATCAGATTTGCAAAAAGTTTTTGAAAGTTCAATTCACCCCCCCTCTTGAACTCGGTCTAAACCTTATTTTACACTCTTAGCCTGTGAATCAGCCATGACCTAAAAAGAACATAAACATAAGATTAAAACTTACAAAATTAATTAAACTTAACATTAAATGCTGAAAATAAAAACAACAAATAATTAAACATTACTTTATCTTATTCTGGCAGTGTTACAATGTTTTCCCATATTCCTTCATTGTGATCAGTTCGTGTAGCATGTACTTCATCAACATCATTTTCCTCATTGATAGGAGATACGTGTTTTGATAATGAGTTGTCAGCATGTTGGACTATTGAGTCGTCAAGATTCTCAAAATCATATTCAGTTCTCCCTTGTATAACAACTGACCACCTTTCATTAGAAGGATCTTTGACATAAAAAACATGTTTTGCTTGGTAAGTCATGATGAAAGGATCTTCCTTATAACCTATCTTTGCAAGATCAACCAAGGTAAAACCGAAATCATCAACATGCACTCCTGTGTTACTATCAACCCATTTGCACTTAAATACTGGAACTCTGAATTTGATGTAGTTAACTTCCCAGATTTCTTCAATTATTCCGTAGTAACTTATTGTAGCCATAACAAGATTGTTGTCTTTTGAACTAGCAAAGTGCATTGACCCTGCCTCAAGGGTGACACCACTATTCTACATTATACTTTTCTGATCCCAGTAATTGTGTAAAAAGAGAAGTTAGGTCCTCGTGCTAACCATTTCAAAAACATCTTGTTATGTTCATTCAATAACCACTTCTCATTTGCTCGTGGGTTCATTGTCTTCAAGAACATTTTGTGTTCATCTATGTAAGGAAGAGCATCATCAGTATTGTTCAAAATATACAAGTGTGCTTGGAGTACCTGTTGTTGATCTTTTCGAACTATCCTCACACCTTGTGTGCCTTTGCCTTCTTTCCTTCCTTCATACCTTGACCTCGGTATGCCTATAACATCTACTTCTGACATATACATGGTACATAACTCAATTGCTTCCTCTGCAACATATCTCTCAGCAATAGATGCTTTTGGTCGATATGGATTCTTCACGTACCCTTTGAAAATCTTCATGCATCGTTCAATTGGGAACATCCATCGTAAAAGCACATGACCACATATTCTAATTTCTCTTACGAGATAAACAATTAAATGAACCATGATATCAAAAAATGAAGGAAGAAAATACATCTCTAGTTGACACAAGAGAATGATGGCTTCATTTTCTAACTAATCCAACCTCGTAGGATCAATTACTTTCCTACAAATAGCATTGAAGAATAGGCAAAGACAGGTGATGACTTGTCTAACAATTTTTGGCAGAATTCCACGAATAGTCACTAGGAGAACGTCTTGCATCAGAACATGAAAATCATGAGATTTTAATCTCATAAGTTTCAAATCTTCCATTGATATGAGACTTTTGATATTCAAAGAGTATCCTTGTGGTACTTTAACTCTTCGCAAACACCCACAGAAACTGATCTTTTCAAATTTTGACAAAGTGTGCAAGTTGGTGGCAAGTATGTTCGTTTACCATGAGGTTGTGGTTGTAACTCCAACCGAACACCCATCTCAACCAGATCTTTATGAGCATTTATTTCATCCTTTGTCTTTCCTTTAATATTTAGCAATGTCCCAATTATACTATCACAAACATTTTTTTCCACATGCATTACATCTATTTAATGTTTGACATCTAACTTTGACCAATATGGAAGTTCAAAGAATATTGATTTCTTCTTCCAAATGTTTTTCACACCACTATGCTTGAGGGTTTTCCCATAAGTGACTTTGACCTGGCACACTCTGTTATAGACTTCCTCACCTGTTAAAGGCGGAGGTGTTGTTCTGTCTTCCTGATAACCATTAAAAGCTTTTTTCAACTTGGGGTAAGGATGATTACGTTTCAAAAACCTTCGATGACCAATGTAACATGTCTTCCTCCCTTGTTTTAGCTGATGGTAACTTGTGTTCTCTTCACATATCGGGCAAGCACGATGTCTTTTGACACTATAGCCACTCAAATTTCCATATGTGAGGAAATCGTTAATCGTGCAAAATAACAATGCTCGCAAATTGAAATTGACCTTTTCATATGCATCAAAAACCTCGATGTCTTCATCCCATAACAACCTCAAATCCTCTATCAGAGGACTTAGATAAACATCTATGTCATTTCCAAGTTGCCTTGGTCCTCATATCATCATAGACAACATTATATATTTTCTCTTCATGCACAACCAATACGGCAAATTATAAATAATTAGCAAAACAGGCCATGAACTATGTTCCATCAGTTGCAAGACCAAGTCTAAGATTTCTTGGATCACTTCCAAACTCAGGATACAAAGAGTCAATTTTCTTCCGTTGTGGTGAATCGGCAGCATGTCGTAACAACCCATCACATTTTCTTCCACTTGAATGCCATCTCAAGTTCTTTGCATCGTTAACATTGGCAAAAAAACGTTTTAAACATGGTATAATTGGAAGATACAACAATACCTTGGCAGGAGGACCCTTTTCCATGTCATCTTCATCCTCATCATCATCTTTTACTTTGTATCTTGATACCTTGCATCTGGGACACTTATGCAATCCTTCGAATTCTTTTCTATACAATATACAATCATTTGGACAAGCATGTACTTTTCAGTACTCCAAACCCATTGGACGCAATATCTTTTTGGCCTCATAGTGACTGGTCGACAATGTATTATCTTGAGGAAGTATTTCATGCAAAAATTTCAAGTAATTCAGTAAAACTTCTATCAGTCCTTCCATTTCTTGCCTTCATGTTAAATAATCGTAATACTGCTGACAAACGTGTGAAACTTGAACAATCGGGATACAATTGTGTTAGTGAATAATCTTTCAAAGAATCAAACACATGGGCTTGGTGGACACTCTCTCCTCCAATATCATGAATAATGTCATCCATGAAATCTTCAGATATAGATTAGAATGTTCACATTTATTTTTCTAAGATGCATATGGTAAGTCTACAACTTCACCATACCAAGTCCACGTTGTATAGTTCTTCAAGAAACCATCAAAAGAGCATGCTCTCGTATCAACTCAATATCTAGTCTTTTTAAATTCACACATGGAAAGTAATATCTTCCATTTATTGTTGTCCCATTCCGTTTAGCAAATTCTAAAAGATCTTCAACACCTTTCTCACACACATCACTGATCCGATTAGCATTTATCCAACTTCGATCCATCACTACATTTAGTGAAAGATTTTCATACAGATTACTTTATGTCCAAATAAACTAAAACATTGCCAGGGATCAAACATCCCCAGACTCAACCCAAATGCCTTTCTTATTTATCAAACTATACACAAATACCATTTCAATACAAACAAACATTTCAATCTTACAAGCATTCTAATATGCATTCTAATATTCAAGAATACTCAAATAAAATACAAAATTGTTAGGGATCGAACATCTCCATACTCAACCCAAACGCGTTTGTTATATATCAAACTACATACAAATAACATTTTAATAAACACAAGCATTCCAATCAATCAAGCATTTCAATATTCAACAATGATCAAGTAAAATACAAAATAGTGGTTCAATACATACCTCTTGTAGAGTAGTGGTGCGGCGAAGGCGGCTTTACAAAGAGATTATCTCCAAAAGACAAATGCAACGAAACAAACACTTGCAAAACCATCAAAACCAAACAAATAGTCTATAAAACATGTAAACCAGTGAAATGAAACAAAAAAGATGGAGAAATGAAGCTTATAGCCACTACAAGAAAAAAGCTATTTAGATACCAATATTTAGCTACCAATTAAAATGGTTGCTAATTGTGACTAAAATAGTCACCAAATTAAATTTTGGTTGCTAAATAACTACAAAATAGAAGTAATGATTGAATTTAATGACCAATTAAGTCAAATAATTAGTATCTAACATTAGCTATCAGGGTTTTAGTGACCAATACCATTAGATTCTAAATTAGTCTCTGACTTAATTAGATACCAATTTAGAATTTAATGTCATAGGTAACTACAACTTTGGTATCTAATGTTAGATACCAATTATTTGACTTAATTGGTCACTAAATTCAATCATTACTTCTATTTTGTAGTTATTTAGCAACCAAAATCTAATTTGGTGACTATTTTGGTCAAAATGAGTAACCATTTCATTTGGTAGCTAAAAATTGGTCTCTAAACAACCTTTTTCTTATAGTGAGCGTAATGTCTACCTCAAACAAAACTTCAACAAAAATGGCACCGTTCAAAGCAACCAACCAACTGTAATGAAAGAGGGAAACCACAAATGGAGGTGAAGGAAGCAAGAATGGAGGTAAAAAATGGCGAAGAAAGGCTCGGAACAGTGATAGAGGAGGCACACGCAGTGCGAGAAAGAAGAAAAAGTGAAGGAGAAAACGAACGCTTGAGATTAAAGAAAGAGCATAACATCGGTTAAAAGGGGGGAATTGACGTTATGCTCACTGGCGTTAGTTGGGAAAGGCCAACCGAAGTCATTAAAACCTAAATTTACCAAATCTAGCCCCAATTCACCCCAAATTTGTACAGTGCACACATGATGTTGGTTACTGGGCCAAAACCGACGTCATGTATCCTCCACATAATGTCAGTTGGCCTCTCCCAACTGACGTTATGCACTCACCTTAAAAAAAAAGTTAAAATTTAGAATTTTAACTTTTATAGTGTTTTCGAGGACGGTTGTAAGTGGTAACCGACGTCATGTATGTATATCGACGTCAGTTTATTAAAAATTGACGTCATAATGTTTATTTATTTACAAAAATGCCATCTTGTTTTTGGCAACGTACATTTTTGGTTTAACAGACGTTGTATTGATGACGTGCAAGCCCTTTTTTTCCACTAGTGAGTGTTGGGGTGGACATAATTGGGATGGATCCTTATCTTTAGTTTTGAATCTTACTTCTATATTCGTGGATCCGAATCTTGCTTCTGTTTTTTGTGTATTAAATGCTTGTGAATTATGAGAATGAGATTGTATTTTGGGGTTAAAAGAAACTGAAGCAGATCAATTGTGAATTAATTTGGTAGTAAAACGTTTTCGGAAACTTAGTGCCATTGTGTTGTTTGGGCACCTTCAACCGTCCATTATAATATAAAAATAATGTGATTAGACATTGATTTTTTTTTATTTGGCATTGCGTAAATACATTATAACTTATTTTAGAGTGAAACATTGTATACGTACACACAAAAGTCAGTTCTGCATTTTCTAGCTAAGATTTGATTCAAGATATCTAGTGGTTCTCTTTATTTAGGCGAATTTTGTGATTAGATGTTTTGTAACTTTACATCTATATGCATTGAGTTATCTACTATCACCGAGTTGTTATTCATCAATTTGCCATTTTCTGTTTGATGATAGACGTGTTGGTGGCAAAATAAATCTGTGAAAGTGTGAAGTTCCTCTTTTGCGATTGCTATTTTTTAATCAATAGATCTTGTCTATGTTCATGTTGTTCCTTGTTTTTCTTTGAACTAAGCAGCGTTTTAGTTCCACTGGCTCTTTGAACCGTCATAATAAAGTTGGATTTGATGTATCCCTACCAAAACACTAATGTAAAGTTTGTATGAAATCTTGTGATCAGTTCAGAGTTTTGTGAGCTATGAAATTTAGTCAGGGTACCTTTTTTATCCAACTGTATTGTGAATTTGTGTGTGCTTGCAATATTTCATAGACTTTTTTGCCCGAAACATTGATTTTGATGTGGACTACGAGGAAGGTGAAGTGACCAGACTAGCTTTATCATGGGCGACTAATATTCTCATTGTCTGGTGGTTTTGATATCTCCTCTCCATCATCTTTTGGCCTAAAGTTTTTTTTTTTTCATAAAACATCCATGTTGTGCATTGTCTTGAATTATTGTTTTAGTGAGATTATTTGCTCATATTCCCAGTTTCTATAAAAATCTGGTTTAGTGAGCACAAATGATTTAGGCACATCTTCTGGCCTCAACAGTTACATATTTATAATGTATTTTGTTGGCTTCAAGTTCTGAAACATTATATTATATGATCCCTACATCCTACTAGAAGTACTCACTCATTCTATCTTTTAGATTTTTACATGGGTGATGATTTTCTTACCTAAATTGAACTGTGTTTGAGTCATTGCAAATTGATTTGATATCTTTTGCAATCTCTATATTAAGTTAAGTTTATGAAATTATTTGTCATATTGTATTTCACAACTTTCAATTTTCAAAAATTTGGTAAATCTATAAGTGTTGGTGGTTGTGTGTATTTCATAGCTTAAATACAGAACAATATATTTAAACTTGCCCATGTTTCTTTATCTTTTTTTTAATTCGAATAGTAATCTTTTAACTATGTACATTTCCGATGATGCCAATATCTGAAGACATGTAAAATGTAGATGGTCATAGACATGTGCTGATTTGATTCCATATACTTAATTAGTGTTTTTAAGATTCTTGAATGGTTTTAATCTATTTCTTTCCTCTAAAATGAAATGATGAACCAAATTTAATTAGTTGAGAATATGCCTGCCTCATCCCTCTTATTTGCTATGAATTGTAACGTCTAATGTAACTTCTATTTTCTTGACTATTGTGCTTGCCTGGTTGCAATCATTCTGTACACTACATTCAAGAAGGGTTCTTTCTGCTATGGTATACTCAACAATTATGTTACAATTTTGTGATTTGGAGATTACTGGATAATGGTTTGAGAAGTTGATAGTTCTATTTCTTAAACTATTGATGACTATGAGAAAAGTGTTAATTGCATTTAAGAATTGGAGCGATGTGTGTACATCCATTTTCGTGGGTTGTGTGACCCTACACCATTACGTTACATTGGTGATATTTTTCTACAGACAAGGGCGCGAGAACTTGTGAATTGTAATTATTGATTTTTCTTGTGTAATATTTTATTGAAAATTTATTATATAAATTTATTTTGAAAATATTGTTGGATATTTTTCATGATTGAGAGTTCGTCTTCGTGGGACGGATTGTGATAAAATATCAATTTTGTGAATATTGTTGGATATTTTCATGATTGAGAGCTCGCCTTCGCAGGACGGATTGTGATAGAATATCAATTTTGGGAATATTGTTGGATGTCTTACATAATTTTAATCTCACATTCGTTAGACGAATTATGTTAAGTGGATTATTCTATTGTTGAACATTATTGTTCTTATTGTTGCATTGAGATTTATATTAATAATAAACTTACCCTTCATTTATTTATTTTTTAACGTAATTTTTGATGAATGGTTTATTATGTTCTTAAGGTTTTCAGTATCCTTTCGATATTAGCTTTAAGAATATGATATTGAAAGCTCAACAAACTCTGTGGGTTAATTTGTTATTGTTGATACGTTATATTACAGCTTTGCCTATGCAAATAGTTTCCTTGATCAAGCTAAACAAAACTAATTATGAGGATTGGGTGAAAAGTTTTCTAAATCCCAATGTCCTTATAATAATTGTGAAATTGAACAAATTTCTTATGCTTCTGCTATTGACACTCTTATGTATGTTCAAGCTTGCACATGTCTTGATATTGTTTTTGTTGTTAATGTGCTTGGACGATACTTGAGCATATTCCCACAGAGTTTATGACTAGAGATCCCTTAACTAAGGGATTGACTGTTAAAGTCTTTGTTGAGCAGTAACCCGTATGGGGTATAATGAGGTCTTTTGATGTATTGTTTTAGTGAGAGTTTTCTTTGTTGGATATGTATTTCCCTTTTGAACCTCATTTATTGTATTGTCGTAATTATTGAGATGATTGACAATAATTATTTATTGTTGTGACGAAAATTATTTTCTATTGCCATATTTTGATTTGCGCAATTGATATTATGACATAATTTTGAAACATTTTGGACCTAGTCTCAAATTGTTATTATGATGAGATTGTTTTAATCTCATAGAGAATCTTGGGTGGATGATTGAGACATATCATTGTCTATTCTGTATTGTCATATTTTGTTTATTATGATTTACGCAATTGTTGTTATGACATAATTTTGAGACATTTTGGACCCAGTCTCAAATTGTTATTGTGGTGAGATTGTTTTAATCTCATATAGCATCTTGGGCGGATGATTGGGACATATGATTGTCTATTTTGTATTGCCATATTTTGTTTATTATGATTCGCGCAATTGATGTTATGACATAACTTTGACACATTTTGAACCCAGTCTCAAATTGTTATTATGGTGAGATTGTTTTAATCTCATATAGCATCTTGGGTGGATGACTAGGACATAATTGTATATTTCACATTTATAAAGGTCACTGAAATGTATGTGTTTCATTTCTATATGATATCATCACTCCTTCGAGTGTGATTTTGTGCAGTGATAAGATGCTTACATATTTCATTTTTGGATCTTTTGGTTATAAATGTTGTAATATTTTGGCATCTTATTGTGGTCACATGTTGTGAGTTGTTGTAGATTATTTTTCAATATTGTGATCTAATTTATGTTGTCCAAGTGGGAGATTGTTGGATTAATTATTTTGTGGACATACATAAATTAGTAATTTCTCTAGATTAACTTATTTGTCAAAATATTATGTAGCCAGTATTGTTATTATTTATTTGATTGTGATTATTTATTTGGTTACATAAAATAATATTGTTTATATTATGTGAATATTTATTGGATCAACTGATAATAGGTGGGTTGAGCCTATTATTAATTAATAATATATAGAAAAGTCTCTACAACTTCTTAGAGTCAAGTTTTATTCTACCCTATTAAAGAAAAAAGAAGACAGTTCTCTGTATACACTTTTGACCTTGGAGCACTTGGTATACACTCTTCTCTCTTATTCTTTGTAATGAGATCATTGATAAGAAGGACAAAACTAACATATGATGAATCAAAACTCTTTTTTATTTCAGGTTTTAATTCTTTTTATCTTTATTTATCTTTATATAATATGATTTCTCATATGTCATAATCATAATCAGACTAAACTGAAAATTCTAATATGATTATTTCTTTCAATTATGGTACTAAACTTTTATTTTATTATTTCACTTTCTCGAAAGATAAAAATATCATAACCAAAGTTTACTTTCTTCATTATTCTGAATCGGTTCTTATTGGAAAGAAACCATACGTTATACATTTTTTCTTTATTTTTCACACACATATTATATCATATATATATATATGTATTATTTTAAACTTTAGAGCAATCAGTAGGAAGAAAAGAAATTTTCTTCCCGTCGAGATCATACCCCACTTGAAAATTAAACTGTGAATAACCTCCGAAGATGGACATTCCGGTCACTGCGCTTGGCGCTATCGCCAAGCAAAGCATATTAATATTTCTCTCTGTGAGCTTAAGAAACAGGTTTTTATGTTTCAGTGAAACACTAGCTCCTCCGCTGAACTGAAAGACAATTTCAGGAGAAGCGAAGTTATCACGATGTGGGAAACAAAAGCTTAACGGCGACGGAATATTTTTCAACAACTGAACGCCAAGGGTTTCTTGCAACGAAGCCGCGAAATTGTTGTATAAGGTTTTCTCCAGATACGTCAACGTCGTGCCCGAATCAATAACCACGTTGCCGTCAGTGCGACCCGTTGGCACCGTCTTTTTTCCAATGCTGATGGATACAAGGTTGAGATAGTATAAGTTGGGTGCCGACGGTTTGATTATCATCGGAGTGGACACAACCCCGTTTCCCGTTATTATTGCTTCGTTCCCGAATTTCAACTTGCTAGTGGAGGTTGAACCGAAAGGAAGCAAACAGTAGGAGAATTTGCGACCAGTTTTGCCACTGATTTGTGAAACCAACGACAGGGGTCCAGCTCCAAGACCCACTATTCCAGTGACTTTTTTGTTGGTACGAGTAGTGAAGTTGTTGAACAATCCACATCCGAAGATAGAGTTAGGAAAAGCAACAGTTTGTGCTCCACCTCGGGAATCAAAACTTAGGGTTTCCGTACTCAAAAGCCCTGCGCTCAATGAATTGTCACCGTATTTGTGTGTGTAGATGCATTCACCCGTCCTTCCACAACCACGATTGCGAGGGGGGAGTAACGTGCATGGTTGTGAGGCACATGGGGTACGCTTGTACGTGGAAGATTTGAGTGGTTCAAACAATGGGGTCTCTTGGGGAAAACAACGGGCACAAGGGGAACATTGAACCCAAATGAGATCACTCCCTGTGTCTGCAACAGCAACCCTTTCGATGGGAGGAGTGCCAATGTAAAATCTCATTAGGTAGTCACCGTTGTCAGGGACCAAAACTGGTTGGGGTAGTTTGTTGTTTTGATCTAGGAAGTTAGCAACTCGGTTTAGTCGAGAACTGGAGCGTAGGGCAGCATTTATGATGCGCTGTAATGGGGTGAGGGAAGGGTTGTAGATGGGTGAGAGTGGTGAGTCACGGTGGATAAGGTCGATGGTGAAGCCACTAGGGCTTTCATTGGCTTCTGTAGGGATGAGAGAAGAAACGGAGTAGAAGGCTAAGCAGAAGAATAGAAGAGGATTCATGTTGAGGAAATTTGAATACACACTAACTCAGAAGTGAAGGATGGAGGAGGGAGCATGTTGGTGTGCCTCTATTTATATATTTTTGAGTTTTGCATGAGTTAGGAGTGTTTTAAAAACTCTTAATCTCAATGGCACTTGGTTCTTTTGGAAAGTGTAAATGTCTGTTTGGAAGGTTCCTAACGGTAATAAAGAACACATACTTATTTCTCCATGTCTGATTAGACCAACTTGTGCAAACAGTGGTTTTCTGTTTAAGCAAAGAGACCAAATGAGAAATTGTTTGATGATGATGCGAAATGGTTTTCGGTCTCAACAAGGGGACGTACAATCAACAAAGTTTTCTATAATGGATGCCTCGTTTTCGGTCTCCAAAGGTTATATAGTTTTGGATTCTTCAAAATAAAGGGTTATATGTGAATAAAGGGTTATATGTGTTGTTTTCTTGTTACTATCGAGGTTTTTTTTATTCTTGTTGGTGCAATTTTCAGCTCTAATGTACAAAATAAGTAATTTTTTATTTATTTTATAAATAGGTAAGTCTGTCAGACACGATTTTATTATAAAAAAGTTTTGTCAACATGTATCTTGTTCAAATCATATTAGATTAAAGTTGTGCCAAAACACATTATACTTAAGTCATGTCATCCTAACATGATTTCACTTTAATATGTTTTGAACTGAATTCATGTTATCCTAATACGACTTGAGTATAATACCAAAAAAACCTAAAGACATGTGTAGCTAGCACAACTTTTACTAAAATTGTGCCTAGTTAACAATACTTCTTCGTTATGAAGTCATGCCAGATTGACATGACTTACCCATTTTCAAAATAAATAAAAAAATTCTCATTTTAGACATTGGGATGCAAAAGTGCACCACATTAGAAAAAGAAACCACATATAGATTTGGACACTTATTTTACCTACTAGTGAGCCTAACTACAATATCAAGTGATAATGTTTATAAGAAAAATACTTACATATTGTTAATTTTACTTTTGTTGTGAATAGAAGAACACTACATCATTTTTGGCTTTAGGTAACAATTAAATCGCAACAAGCGCAAAAAGCATTGCCTGAAATAGGAAGAAACAAAGATATTTACGCATTCCCTAAGAAGTTGGTTTTGTTTAAAAAATGGTCACGAGACATGTAGAAAGTGTTGCCTATTTATTTTAGACAACACACGCAAAATCGTGCACAGGTGAAGGTTAGTTTAGACCATAATTTTGGAAATGTGGTCATTTTAAATCACGGGTATGTGAATGTGGGCATCTTAGACGACGCGCTTTTGAATGTGGTTTAAAGTGCCTATTAAGATTAAACTAAAGTTATAATATTTTATGTTGGCTATACTTCATGAACACAATGTCGAAAGTGCAAAAAATTTTCCCAAAATCACTCTTTTCCATTTCCTAAACCTGCTCAAAATCAAAATTCCTATACTAAACCCAAAAACTTTCCCAAATCCTACCTGCTCAAAATCGAAATCAGTCTTACAAATCACTCTTCCCCATTTCGTAAACCCGCTCAAAATCGATATCCCTACCCTAAACCCAAAACTTCCCTAAATCCTTACCCGCTCAAAATCGAAACGACTCTTCGAAAAACACTCTCCCAATTTCGTAAACTCGCTCAAAATCAAAAATAAAATTACAAATTCTCCCAATGTTGTTCTTTCAAAATCACTGGTTCTGTCAAAATTGGTATCCCAAAATCACAATTCTCGAGCAATTCTTCCCAGAATCAGTGTTCTCCCCGAGAAATCCTTCCCACAACTCAAGCGCAGGTACGTTAGGGTCATATAACCCAACAAATTAGTGTTTCATTGATTTTCTTATGTGTGTTGTGTTTCTTGCTAACACGTTTCCATATGTTGTCCTCACTATTCGATTGTGTCTCCCTTCACTCATTTTGGAAGATTCTGTGATTTGTTGTTTTTGTTCTTGAGGTGAGTTGCTTTTGCTAGGTCACTATAAGAAAAAAGTTATTTAGAGACCAATTTTTAACTACAAAATGGAATGGTTGCTAATTGTGACTAAAATAGTCACCAAATTAGATTTTGGTTGCTAAATAACTACAAAATAGAACTAATGATTGAATTTAGTGACCAATTAAGTCAAGATAATTGGTATCTAACATTAGCTACCAAGGTTTTAGTGACCTATATCATTAGATTCTAAATTGGTATCTAATTAAGTTAGAGACCAATTTAGAATCTAATGGTATAGGTTACTAAAACCTTGGTAGCTAATGTTATATACCAATTATCTTGACTTAATTGATCACTAAATTTAATCATTACTTCTATTTTGTAGTTATTTAGTAACCAAAATCTAATTTGGTGACTATTTTAGTCACAATTAGAAATCATTCTATTTGGTAGCTAAAAATTGGTCTCTAAATAACTTTTTTCTTGTAGTGAGTGTTAAATCATGTTATTTAGTTATGTTGTTTAATAACATTATAGCTTGTAAATATTGATTGTTTGATTACAATTTCTATCACTGCAACATTAATTTTTTATAATTGAAACTTTTTTGAACTGTCACATTTTTTTTGGTTCATGCTTTGTCTTATTGTGTTACTTCAGATTAATTATCACATGCTTCTTTCCTTATCTATTGTGGTTGTTATTGACATGTTTGTCTTTGTCCCATATATATTACTGATTTTGTGGTTCGTGGCTATAGAATGAAATTGCTTGTTGAATGTTCCGCTAGTTTATTGTTGAATTGCTGAGTCAATGGCTTTTTGTCGCTTCATTTTGTCCTGTTGAGATAAATGTATATAATGTGATACTATTTGTCTCTGGCTTCTAAGTTTCGGGGAAAAGGAATGATTTAAGTGTATCTGTATGTTTGTAATATGCACTCCCCTGAATTGCATTTTTTTGAGATCAAAATCCACTTTTCATAATGGAGGAATTTTAGTGTTTACAGTCTACATCCCCTGAGATACACAACTTTAGTTTAAGAACTAATTTATGCATGATGGCCAATCATTTCTTTTAGTAACCACTATTTATGTAAGTTTCTTATAGTCACGTTCTAATAATTGAATTTCATGGTTCATGCTTTGTCTTATTGATTGCAGGTTTATTCTTACTTTGATTCTGATTGTTGAAATACAATTTTGATGTTGAAATAGCCATAAGTAAGAAAAGAACTTGGGGATCGACTAAATGCTTACATATTCATTCAAGAGATATTACAGATTGCTTAAAAATTATCTTATACAATGATGGAGAGCCATTTGGTCTCAGTGATAAAGTGGTGTCTGATCTCAGTTATTTTCTAAGCACTATAACTAGGAATGCAGACTTTTGTTCATTGGTTTATACAAACTTTAAGACTTTAGTCAAAGATTATAAGGAACATAAATAGAACTATGTCCTGGTACTTGAATAAGTTTTTTGTCTAAGGATTTAATTTTTCTAACATATTAATTAGTTGTGTTTTTGTTCAGGAAAAATTTATTATCTCAGAAAAATGAGAGAAAGCAATATTTACTAGCATAAATGATGCGTGGAGGCAATACAAATGGCATATCAGGAGACTGCGTTTTGGAAAATATTCCACTATAAAGGAACAAATGAAAAATCGCCCATAGGGCATTCCTAAACATCATTTCAAGCAACTGATTACATATTGAAAAAATAACACAATTCGGGTACGATATTCTTACTTCTGCTGTCATTCTGTTAAACTCATTTATAAATTTTGACTGAAACTTATTTATACATTCTTGCTTCTGTTGCCATTCTACTGATAGTATATTTTTGTTGTCTAAGAGAGCATTAGTGAAAAAAATGAAATTAATAGGAGTAAGCAAAAGTATATGCATAGAATGGGATGAGTAAACTTTGTTAGAGTTAGAGCTGAACTAGTATTTATTAATTCCTTCTCTTTCATGTTATACATTGTGCAAAATATATATGTACTAACATGTGTTAATATTTGCTAGAATTCATATAGAATGTTGGGAAAAAGGTTGGAGAAGAAGATAGTAGAGTAGAAATGTTCATAAAAACTCGTCAAGGTAGTCCTAATCGAAGAGCAAAACCAGTGGATGATGAAACATGAGATGTTATTGTAAATTTATTTCAATGTAAGCAATACGACTCAAGTTTTACTTTTATTTGTTAAATTTGATATATTTATATATGTATTTTAGTCTATGCTTGAAAGTTCAATGCAAAACTCATCAAATAAGAGTGTGGAAAAAGCATTTGAATCAATGGTTGGAAAAGAAAAGCATGATCGAGTTTGTTGTTAAGGAAGGATTATGACGCCATCAAAACTTAAAACGAATCAAGAAGTTGTTGTCCAGAAAGTTGTTGCAGTTCAAATTAATGGCATGAAAAATAAGATTGAAGGTTTAGAAGCAATGATTAAAATTTTGATTAAGCAGTAAACCCTGATCTGAATGACGAGGATATACAAAATATGTTGTACATGTTTTAGGAAAAGAACATAGTTTAATTGTTCCACAATCATCTGCTTCTACTCATGTTCCTAATTTTGACCAGGTAACAAACTGATTCAAATCTAATTTACTTATGAATACGTCTGAATATGTGACAAATCTTTGATGTTGGATGATATATTTTTGTTGTTGGTAGACCAAGCATCAAGTTTGGTATAATTTAGTTGTATGAATCAGACAAAAACATACCACCATACAACTCAGTAATTACAATCATAAATTCAGGATCTACATGATTTCCAAGCAAACCATAAATTCATCTATGAATGGTGCAATATGGTATAATTACCTGTTGGCACAGTGCCACTAATATCTAGCTCATAAATATTGTGCAGAAGACAAATACAAAAAAAAAAACAGATCCAAAGTAGTTACATAAATAGTTTGTCAACTCATGATAACATGCTAGAATTCCTCTGGGCACATATATGAACATATGATTATATAAGAACAAAGTTGGTGCACATATATTAATTGCTTCTTCCAGATTGGCCATTAGAACCGTTCAATTTTGTTGGTATCCCATAATCTCTTACTATTCAGAATTTCAAAGTTTTGCTTCTTATGTTTTATGTATGTTTAATTTCGGGGACAATTTGAAGACGGAGAGGATGACTAAATACATGAATGAATACTGGTTGTTGTTACTTGTTTTAAACTTAAGTCAAATGTGATATATATTGGAGAGTAGGATGAATGTGATATTATTTATTTTGAATTCTAGCTAAGCAAGTAAGTATCTATGAACTTTAATATTTTATGTATCCAAAAGCAAATTAAGTGTACACTTTATAAATATATATATATATATATATTTCTTACTATCATGCAGATTTATTTTTGTTTATATAATTACTGATTCAATTATTATTTTTATATTGTTTGTTTGAAAATATTATAAATAATAATTAAAATTTAAACAACATTAAAAATACAGTATGATTTGACTACTGGCCTAAACAACAGGTAACAACTGAAAAGCGGTCAAATAATAAGTAACAATGTAATAAGCATGGTCTAAACAATAGGCAACAACAAAATAAGCGTGATTAAACAATAGGTAGAAACTAGATAAGCATGGTCTAAACAATAGGGAACAACTAAAGAAGTGTGGTCTAACAACAAGCAACAGGTAAATGAACGTGGCCTAAAAAACAGAAAATAGGTAAACAAGTGTGGCCTAAAAAATAAACAACACTTCAGAAAGCGTTGTTTTAATAAAAGTGTTGCTTAAAAGTTGGCCAAAATGTGTTGCCTAATGTAGCATCATAAGCCACGATTTTATGAAAGTGTCACTTTAGACAAAAATCGTTGCTTATAGTCTACAACAATGGACGCATACTCTATTGCTGCGAAACCATTGCCAAATTGTTGCCTAAGGTTAAGCCATGATTTTTTGGCTTTAGGGAACACATTTCGGTTGTTGTCGAAAGCCAAAAATATTGTTGTGGAAATTTTGTTAAAGGTAATTAACATTTTCACAAATATTATTTTTTTATCAGTCCAACAAATATATATATATATATATATATATATATATATATATATATATATATACACACACACACGATACATGCAAGGATGTGGCAAATGTGGAGTAAGAGGAGGATGAGCATGAAGGAATTACAACAAGGAGCAAGACTAAAAAAGAATAAAGAAGAAATTCGAAGGAATAAAAACAAAAGGGAGAATTAAACAAATACAAGAGCTCTTGAAGAAATCAAGATAATTAAACAAATAGAGCTCTTGAAGATAGAAGAAACTTGAGATAATAAGAACTTACTCTCTTAAACCTCTCACACTACAAGAGGTAAGCAGATATCAAATGGCCATGAGAGAGTTAAGGGAGAAGAAAAAATTATGTGCTCAACAAAAAGGCAAGGAAGACAAGGAGTTAGTTATCAACTCATGTAAAAAAGTCAGAAAGGTAAAACATGTTCATAAAACCTTGTGTCTTATTTTGCCTAATATTGCATGTTCAATGAATTGAAAGAGGAGTACAAGTGGATCAAAAGAAGATTAAAAGACAATCTACGAACTTTTCAATTCCTAAACATTTAGATTTGTCTTATATTATTATTCCTTTTCCTTGGATGTTATTAGAGATAAAATTTCAAAAAAGAGGGAATCAAAGTACGCAATGGGTTTCTTGATCTTTCCATGGCCCAACTTTAAGGATTGAAGGAATTTTAACCAGTAGTCATTAATCATTGAAGAGAAGAAACCTTTGTTTCTTGAACATCCTTTAAATTCTTAAAAAAGAAAATGTGACATAGGACATTCTTTTATAATTATCATGGACTCACATAATGATCATCATCATTATCATCATATTCATCATTATCATTATTATCATCATCATTATCATCATTACAACTCAAAGAAATAAAAACAAAATGATAAAGCCTTTTGTAGGAAATAAATCTTGGGATATGATCATACATTTCACATGTAAACATGACATACTAAGTATTTAGTTTTTTTTTTTTTTTTATCTTGGAGGATAGTAATAAACAATTTTCTTAGTAGAAGTCAATAATAAGAAAGACTAATGTCGCAACTGGGGTCACGACGGGAATGACAGATAAAAATAATTTATTTTAATTTTCAAAACAAAGGAGTCGCCACCATAGTTTATATGGAAAACTATGGAAAATCCGGAAAAGGATAAGGCAAGTCTGTGAAAACCGGATTTTGGGTTCGGGAGTCGGTTACGTGTGAGGAAGGTATTAGCATCCCCACAACGTCCGTCCTAAGACGGTACCTTTAATTAAATAAATAAAATGAGTGTAATTTTTGAAATGTTTATTTTCTCAAAAAAATGAGACAAAAATGAAGATAAAAACAAACAAAAATAATTTTTTTATTTTTGGAAGGGGCCCGACAAGGTTTGACCTTGCTCTTACTTATCTCCATCAGGAATGGAAAATCAGGGTTACGTAGTTCTTTGGATAAATTTGTTTGTTGATTGTTTTAAATTTTGAAATTTTTCTTATATGTTTTTTATAGTAATAGAAATATTTTTAAGTTTTTGAAACTTTATAATTTTTTATTTTTTAAAAAATACATATTTTAAAAAAGATATTTATTTTCAAAGTATCTAGAATATACAATCCCAAAGTTTATTTTCAAAGTTTTACATTAAATATCACATGATGCGTGCGGCCATTTGATATTTAAAAAACCTTAGGATAATAAAATTATATATGGTATGACGCGTGCGACCATTTGATATCTAACATTATTATTAAAAAATATAATAATCCCAAAATTTTATTTTATTCCAAAGTTTTTATATTAAATATCGTATGACGCGTGTTGTCATTTGATATTTAAAAAAACCTTACAATAATAATATTAAATATTATATGACGCGAGTGGCCATTTGATATTTAACATTATTAAAAAATATAATAATCCCAAAATTTTATTTCTAAAGTTTTATATTAAATATCGTATGACGCGTACGACCATAGATATTAAAAAAACCTTAGAATAATAATATTAAATATCGTATGACGTGACTGGCCATTTAATATTTAACATTATTAAAAAATATAATAATCCCAAAATTTTATCTCCAAAGTTTTATATTAAATATCGTATGACGCGTGCGACCATTTGATATTTAAAAAACCTTAGAATAATAATATTAAATATCGTATGATGCGAGTGGTCATTTGATATTTAACATTATTAAAAAAATATAATAATCCCAACATTTTATTTCCAAAGTTTTATATTAAAAATTTATTTTTATTAAAAACTAAAATAAATAAAAAACATGCAAAATATAAGCTTAAACTACGGAGGTACACAAATAAAAATTCTTTTTTTTTAAATATTAGGCTCACTCAAAAAAAGCCCACAATGATTTTTTTATTGAGATAAAGGGTGTTATGGTAATGTGGAGGTGCGAATAGGAAGGCCCCAACTCCACAACCCTAGGCCATCATCACCTCAACCCTAAGTCACCATCACCTTACTCCAAACCTATGTTAGGTATACCAATCCAAAGCGACAGCGACGACGGCAAAGGAGGAGCGGCAGCGGGCGGTGCGGCGGCGGCGGCGGCGGCGGCGGCGCGGGAAGAACGACGATGACGACGAAGGTTGTTTTAGGGCTGTTTTAGAGTGGTTTTGGGTGCTTTATCCCAACTTAACGAATCTGAGCATTTGGGAGCACAAAATACGGAGAAGAATGTATGGAAGATGGAAGATGATACATTTTTTTTATTATTTAAGAAATAAGAATTTTTTTTTAAAAAAAAGAAAATACAGAATGCCATAAAGAACAAAAGGAACCATTTTTATTTTTTATCTTTATATGAAAATGAAATGATGAAGAAATAAAAAACATCACAGGAAGATAAGAACACAAGATTTACAAATTTCAAACTTCAAGATCCATATGAAAAATCTAAACCTTACAAATTATACCTGTGAGTGTTCTTAAAAAATGATAGCCTCCTTTCCAAATGTTCCTTGCTTCTCAGTTTTAAACTGTGTAGATAGTAAGACAGGAGAATCAATCTTATCTTCTTCTCTACTTTCTCTCTCTTTTCTCCTATTTTCCTTCGTCTCAATTAGTAGGTTTTTTTTAACATAAGAGCAGTTACCACTTAAGTGAATCTTCTTTTTTATTATTTTATTTATTTTTATTCTGAAAGTAGTTCAAAGCAATTTTGAAAGATTGAATCTTTCTTTTTGTCCTTTTTTTATTATTGTTATTAAAGATGAAGTATAGATGAACGTGAGATGAAGCAGTTTGAGAACGGTCATATTTTATTTTTATTTTTATTTTTTGTTATTGTGAAAATGGAGAATATGGATGGTTCAGAACAGTTGTAAGATTGACTGATTCTTTTTTTTATTATTATCTTTATTTTTTTTGTAAGAAGTTAAGATTGAGTCGAAAGTTACGGAGAGTTGAGGAAATTTTTTTAATTTGTATTTTTTCTAATTCTTATATATTTTTTCTTTTTTTTTTAAGGAGAGAGATATTTTGGAATATCTCATTATCTATTATTTCCCTCATCTTTTATCTCTTGATCAATCTTGAACAAATTTGAACAGTCTTGAACATAGCATAGCTCACAGAACCAAATCATTACTTTTTTTATATTTTTTATTATTTATTTAACCGGACGAAATCGGATGTTGACAACTAATAAGAGTCAATTATGATTAAGCTAAACTAATCTCCACAAAATTGGGGAATTAACATGGTGCAGTTATGAAAGTACATGAATATGCATTAGGTAGTTAAGTAGATGAATGGATGTAATGTTGGCTTTTGATGACTTGGAAATCCTTGTAATTTAATATTATTGGTGTGACACTCGAAGAGCTCCAGAGGTCAAGGAACTTATATCAAGTTGTTTCCCTTCAATTCTTTCATTCTCTCACATTTCTTCTATCTTCAAGAGCTCTATTTGCTTAATTTTTTTTTATTTATTCTTCTGAAGCTCTAATTCTTTCTTTTATTTTTATTTCTTCAAATTTCTCCTTTATTTTTTCTTCTTTAAATTTCTAGCCATGCTCCTTGTTGTAATTCCTTCATGTTCATCCTTCTTTTATTACACACGTGCCTCGTCCTTGCATGTATCAATATACACACACAAACTTTAGTGTCATGTTTTGTTCTAAGGTGAGTTTGTTGACACGGACAAATTTGAGGATAGATGCCCTCAACTGATATGCGAAAAAATGCAAGCATAAATTTGCAAAAGATGACTCCTCATTTGTTTTGATAAATGACTTACATTCTTTCTATTATTTCTTTCCACTATTTTACAAAAATTTTTGAAAGTTCAATTCATCCTCCCCTCCCCCGTCTCTTAAAATTTGTCTAAAACTTTTTTCATTAAGTCTTGAAACCGATATAAAATGTCTTCCAAAACCAATAAAAAATGTGTTTTATTCATATGCACATGCTACATTTTTAAATAAGAATTGTTTAAAAATATTTTTTAGCCTCGTTACAAACTTAGTGTCTTTATTTATATTCACATGGTACATTTGTTCTAGACTTGTAAGGAGAAATGAAGGAAAAGTTAGATGAGGTAAATCATGGAAGTATCCTTACTTTAGTGATATTGGGTTATAGGTCCAGAAGAAGAAACTAAAATAGGATGCCACAATAATCATTGATCTTCTCTTGTTCTTCCGTGCAAAACACAAATAAATAAGGGGACGTTAGATCTCTATCTCCAAGAAGTAAAACCTTCAAGCATTTTGTTGATCCACTTTAAGGACAAGGAGATTTAGTAAGTGAGAAATGGTTATCGAAATCCAAAATCACTCAGATTTAGTTCTTCTATGGTTAATATACAATAACTTATTTTATCTATCTTACACGCATCTAAGAAAAATTCACATAACAATACTAATATGCAAAGTATATAAAAAATATATAAATAAATAAATAAAATGTTGATACAAACATCAATAATAAAAAATAAGAGATTAAAAAGAATATCTATTTATCTGTTTTTTAGTTAATTTTACCAAATAAGTCAATTTAAATTTGAAAATGAAACTTCATCAACCATTTTTATAAGTAATATGATCAATCAAAAAATTAAACTTTTTATATTTATAGAAGAAAAAGGAAAAAAAAAAAGAGTGAAATAGTGATTAAAGTGGAGGTGTAAAATTTATTGGATGATAAAATCCAACGTCCAAGAACACTGTTTCAACTGCACAAAACCAAACAAAACTGGAAAGATAAGAAAGAGGGAAACGTGCGTTTCAATAATTGGGCGAAGCGCGTCCAATTCAAGCATCGTCTTGTTGCATTGTCCCTTTCTCTCTCTCTCTCCATCTAAGGTCACCTATAAATTTCAAACTCTAGAAAATTCAATTTTCGTTGCACTGTACAATCATAGTACAGATAGGTTTAAACCGTTTCGTGAGAATATTTTTCTTTGTTTGGAATTTTGCAATCGAATTTGGAGGGAGATGGCGGCGCCGAATAGAATTGAACGCGCTCACCAGATGTACCGTGAAGGACGATACGAAGAGGCGTTAGGGTTCTACACAGAGGCAATCGCCATGGCCAAGACTAACCCTCAGAAGATCGCGTTGCATAGCAATCGAGCGGCGTGCTTTCTGAAGCTTCACGATTTCAAAAAGGTTACCTGTCTTTCTCGTTCTCTTTTGAATTTGTTACTGGTGTTTTGGTTTGGAAAGTGGTTTTCTATGTTGTGTTATGTGAGTGAATTGCTCCAATTCAGTTATTTTGTTTAATTTCACGTAATTGGAAGTTGTTGAGTTTTGTAATAATTGCGGAAGTTCTAAACAATCTTCGTTAGGACTCCTGTACTAGGGAGGAACTGTCTGATTGATCAAAAGTGAAGGTGTGTAAAAACAGGATTTAATTATGTAGATGCTTCAGTTTATTAGGTTTGGCCGGGAAATTGCTTGCAAATTTTAGCAGAAGTTATGGGGGTGTGAATGGAAAATTGTGTAGTTGAATTTGAATATGTTCATTTCATTCTCTTATGTCTCTGTAAAGGATATACAGTTATTTGTAACTGTAAATCCGTTGATTTAAAAAATAAAATGTTTAATTTTGATTTACACTGTCGACTAAGTAGAAATCATTCTAGATGTGATTTTAATGTAATTATTGTCAAAGTTAATGAATTTCAACTATATGACACTTCATGAAGGAGTAACAGTGTGAAGAAAATTACAGCATATTCAATTAGATTCTAACAAATACTGGTTGCTTTGTTGATGTTGATTTTTTGGCCTGAGATTGTAAAATCTCATTCTATAGTTGTGTCCTTTTGTTAAAAGTCTTGTAATACGTTGGTTTGAATTTTTCTTTTTTGATCTCTGTTTAGGTTTTACCTAATCCTAGTTGAGTCAAATGAAAACTTTGGTTGTGATTTCAATCATCTAAAGTGAGGCCTTTGCTTATCATTTTCCTTCCATTTCCAAGCTTATGCTGCATGCATTCCTGTCTAATACTTTTTCTTTTCGGGATGCAATCAATCCTTGTTATTTCAGGCAGCAGAAGAGTGTACCTCGGTGCTTGAGCTTGATCAAAAGCACAGTGGGGCATTGATGCTACGGGCTCAAACGCTAGTCACCCTGAAAGAGTACCATTCTGCTCTTTTTGATGTCAACAGACTGTTAGAGTTGAATCCATCTTCAGAGGTTTATCAAAATCTTCAAGCTCGCTTGAAGACACAGTTGGTAGGCACTGTTATCTATTCTCTTTTAGATTTTTGTTGCCATTTCACTTGCATGCATTGCACACTGGTAACATGGTTTTGTGGTACCAAGAGAATTACTAATTATAGCTATGGGCATATGGTTCCAACTTCGTAATAATAATTACTATGTTATCATGGCTGTTATTGTTGTTATTCCTTGTGTTTTTGGATTTTATACTTTTTCTGCCTAGTATTTTCCCTTTTTCTTTTTCTACACATGCCTTTTTCTACATATGCGTTGCACACTGGTAACACGATTAGGATTTTCCTAGTTGGAGGGACACTCATGAAGTGTATTTGCAAGTTAAGATTATATTACAGTTAGACAGTGTTTGATTTTATGAATGTTGCAAGAGAAAGTGGAAGTGTACAGTAAAAAGGAGTAGAGAAAGATGAGTTAGACTAGTCTAGTATATTGTCCTACAATTTTGTAGACGAAGTATTTTATCAGCTGGTAGTAAGAAATGCTTTTTTTTTTCTCTCTATATATTCTTGCTCAAGGAAAGTCACTTGCTCCAATACCAGAATCTGAAGAGGAGTTTGAAGAACAGGAAGACGAGGAGCGTGAAGTGATAATTGAAGGGGAGAATGAAAAGGAAGAGATGGGAGAGAAATATTCTTTGATTTCTAATATTAGGACAGAACAGAAGGATGAACTTGGTAAAGGCATTGTTATTACTGAATGTGCTGCTCATGAAGCAGACCCCAAGTTTTCAATGAAGCAAGGGAGAAACGAAAACTATGGCTCTAAGAAGTTCACTGCAGATGCTATAGCTCCTAAAGCACTAACCAGGGAATCAAATGAGCGACATTCAAAAGGATGGCAAACGATTCCAAAACCAAAAGGACATTCAGCTCTGGACTACGCACGGTGGGATAGTGTTGAAGATGATTCTAGTGATGATGATGGTGACAATGATGAAGAAGAATCTTTGCCTCAATACCGGTTTCGTGTAAAAACTATTGGTGTCCGTCCTGTAAAGTGAAATATTTCCACTCTCTACTGTACATTATCTATAAATGGCTGTTTTGATCCTAAATTGAACATGATGGTATTTGATGGGAAAGAATCAGTGGGTTACAATGGCTCTATCATGTTGTACGCCATGAAGATCTATGAATCCTATAACAGTACTGATCTATACTATGAGTTGGTTTGAATGTCAGTGGTGATGAGCTATTTGAACTCTGAATTTTACATGGAACCCCTCCCTTTCGAAGCTGCTAACGTCCTGTTGTGATAGCAAGTTTAAAGGTTCGTGTTTCCATATTGGACCATAAGTGTGCGGAGTGGTTTTCAGCTACTGAGGCTCATACAGTGAGTAAAACCCATTCCAGCTGGAGCAGGTTGATTACTTTTCTCGGTGATACTATTTCCACATCTATAAATAATACCATTTCACTATTATGTTATTTAAAACCAAAATAAAGTCATTCTATTGAGTGGGGGCACGAACCTGTGCTTTATGCTCTGCCTTTTGTTTTTCTGTGCGATATGATTCATTTATTTCACTAATAGTTTTATTTATATTCATATCTTATACAATAAATTTTGTGCAAATTCCACACCCCATATACATTTATTTCCTTAGATTTCTCTGTTTCTAGAGTGCAATTTGATTTTATATTCAGTTCGAGCTCGATAATTTTGAGCTTGATGATTGAATTTGTTTAAACATTCTGCAGTACCTTTCCTAGTTTCCACTAATCGTTGGCGAATCTAATTTGGGGCAAAAGGCAGCCTATAAATTCATTATTGTAGTTTTCACCGTTTATGGAGTCGCCTCCTAATGGATTTCACCGATCATGTATTTCTTATGATCGAACGCATAAACATGAACATGATATGAAGATACTGTTTTGTTTGTTTTGTTCTACATAGATAGTCTGTTTTGTTTTACATAGATGGCTGTCAGTTGAACTCTCTGAACTGAAGTCGAGTTTCCTTTTCTGTATGTTTTTCATGTTAATCGAACACCTAGATCCTTTCTCTTTCTCCTTATTGCTTGAACCGTATCAGAACACAGAACACGTGTACACACAAACACATAAGATTGGGTGACTGTAATAACACTTACGTTCTCAGTATTAATATGCTCTAATTTTTGTTGGCAGTTACTCTAATTCGAACTTAAATCTATTTGATACAAAATCATTCCTATTGTGGATAAATATTTAAACTACAAGTACATTGCATTGGAATTCAATTATCTGTTTGGTACTAAAGTAAATGTGCCCTTCCTATTTTATACACACAATAAATCAATAAAACTCCAGTGACGATGAAACTCTGCTTTTATCTTATGTAGTCATGTTCGTTGAATTCATATTTGTATTTCACAGGTACTGGTTGTATATTACATATTTGTTAGTTTCATTCCATTTTATTAGTTCTCGGTAAGTTATAATTTTGTCAAATTCCTGTATACATCTTGAAACATTGACAGTTTCAACATGACAATTACTAAGATGAGAATCATAGTAAAAAGAGATACCCACCTAAGATTAAACTTGAAAAAAATTATAAATTGGCTAAAGTAGGGTTAGGATTGCTTACCAAGTTAATGGTCGTTTGAGTGATCGCTGTGAAGCTTTTATCCATAAATTTAGATGCTCATCCCCTCCAATGTATTCGATTAATAGACGTAAAATAGATAACATCTCAAAGTATTTTTAGATCATCTATTATATACTTAATAACTTTTTATTTTCCTTTTTGTCAAGTTTATATTTAGGATGAAAAATGGGTCAAGTTCAACCTGAATCAACTCCAGTCTACTCAAGTTTTAGAATATGATTAGTGTTATATTTATATTTATTTTATCTTGATCAAAATTTACAAAGTACCTATATAAGAAGTTTACAATCGTTTGAATCAAGTTAGATATTCAAATTACACCTACCAAAAGATTGAGATAGTCATTTTTGGTGAAATTTTTTTAAATTACACCAGCAAAATTTGGTGATTTCAATTTAGATAATGATAAAGCTTACAAATTTCACATAAAAGAACTAATTTCAGTACACAGTTCATAGCAGCAGGGGGAAACCCCTTCTTTGGAGGACATTATGAAACATTGGAAGATGTTGCTCATAAATTCCGAAATAAACCACAATTTTAGCAAAATATGACTTTGCCACAAAATGTGAACATACAGGAAGTTTTTCTATTCCCTGCACCATTGGTGAGCTAAATATCAGGAGTTCTTTGCTAGATTTGGGAGCCTCCATTAATGTCATGCCATCAATCATCTATAAAATGTTGTAGCTGGGAGAATTGAAGCCAACAGATGTGGTATTTAAACAAGCAAACCACAACACAACTCAACCATTGGGAATCCTTGAAGATTTGCTAGTGAAAGTGAATAAACTGATTTTTCTAGCTAATTTTCAGATTTTAGATATGTAGAATGAGAGTACTTCTCAACAATCCACATTATTTTTGGCAAATCCTTTCTCATTGAAAGAAACTGTTTTGGCAGAAATACAAGAGGGGGTGAATTGGATTTCAAAATCTTTTTCAAAATACTAGTTGACCTTTTAAGAAATTCAAATTCGTTTAATAAACTGGATCTTTATTGACTTTACTGAGCAAGGTAGTAGAATGAACCAGTAAATAGAATATAATCCAGTCACAGTACAATGCAGCAAGTCAAACAATTTTATCAGATTTGAATGTAAGTGTGGAAGCGATTTAGTTAACTGCACAGAAACAGAATAGAAGTTAACCACACAGAATGAATTGATCAACTCTGATTCAATTAACAGTTCGAATTATAATGAGTCAATCAGGAAATAAAATTCTTTTTATTAAAGAAACACTTATTAAAAGATGTTTAAGTCTTAAATCAATTATAATTCAATTATAGATTCTAAAAACAGTTTTATACAATGAATGATTTGGTTTTCTGGAAAAACAAACTCATAAACAGTAAACCCAGCAAATTGCAAAAATACAAATTTACAAGAAACTGATATACAGGTTATTAACAGATTCAAGCAGTTTGGATTAGACTGAGTTAAAATGGAATAAAAGATTTTAGGTTGATTCTAAAAATGCTTTCAGAAAATAATGAAGCTATTCAAAGCAAGATTCGCTTAATTCTGAAAAACTCAAGAAATTCAGCAAGAACAATAAAAAGAGAGAGCAAGAGAGAATAAGGACACAACAGATTTTTATACTGGTTCACCCAACAGCAGGGCTACGTCCAGTCCCTCACACACAGTAAGGATTTCACTAAACTGATCAACCTGATCCAGTTTACAACACTTGCCTACAGCAAGACGACATTGCACCCTGCAGCCAACCCCTGCTGAACCTACAACAGAACAAGAAACACCAGAAAATCCACTGTGTGCTTCAAGAACTCCCTTGCTGAAACCCACAGCAAGTAACGTTATACAGAGTCCACTATATAACTCAGAAACGTCTCACTGCAACTCGCAGTAGACCACTGCTGATCCCACAGCAGAATCGAAAACCACACAGAAACCCACTGTGTGTTTAACGAACACCCTTGCTGAAACCCACAGCAAATAACGTTATACAGAGTCCACTGTATAACTCAGAAACGTCTCACTGCAACTCGCAGTAGACCACTGCTGATCCCACAACAAAACAGGAAACCACACAGAAACCCACTGTGTGTTTCACGAAGACCCTTGCTGAAACCCACAGCAAGTCGCACCCTGTATAGAGCCCACTGTACAGAACAGAATTACCAACCCAGGCAATTCAAGAACTCAGAATAAATGTCAAAACAGATGATGGACGAACAAGGTTACTGCAATACAAGCACTTCTATACAAAGAATGACTAAAGTAATAAGAAAGGGAATAGAAGGCTTAGTCTTGATGATCAATTCAGCGAAGAACAGTCTCAGTCAAATGATAGCTCCAACAACAGTTCAAGAAAACAGTTCTTTATGAAAACTTTGATTGATCTTTGATCACAAGACTCGCGGGCGCATTTGCTCTCTTTGCTCTTTTTGGAATCTCAAATTTTCGTGCTCAGAAAATGTGTAAAATGATTTTTGTTAACTTCCAAAATTTCGCGCCAACTATTTAAACATAATTGTCATTTAAAAATTCAGTCAATTGAATCTTCAAATAGTCGACTGTTTTTCTCCAGTTAGTTAAAACAGTTATTTAAAACGCAAGTTTTGATTTTAATGATTTTTCAAAACTTTTGTTAATTCAAAAAATATATTTGGTGCTTATCATTGATTAAGATTGCATGCTTCACTAATTAGACCTCAACCTTACCCCACAACACACACTCCTAAGTTCTAGAACAATTCTTCAATCTTCATGAAGTCTTCATGCATTCCACATATGCTCTTAGGGTCTTGAACTTCTTCACTTGGTTGGCTTCATCAAATCATCATAGCAGCCCTCTGGTGCTAACACTCATGATAGCCAAGATAAACATAGTTCATACAGGAATGCTATAGATAGAGTTTGGAGAAGACACCATCCATTTTAACATCTTTGAAGCATTGAAATATTCAACAGAAAACCATTCTAAACTTTCTGAAAATGTTGTTTTTTTTTTGCAATGCAGTAAAATATGAGAACAATAATGATGTTGGTACAAAATTAGAGTTAGGACTAGATTCTATTTTAGATTTTGAACTTGATTTTTCTAAATTTTCTGAACTGGAATAACTCATAGATTGCACTGATGATACTTGTATTGTTTGTAATGAAATAAACACTATTATAGACTCCACCAATGTAAAATCTAATGAAAATAGAAAAACATAGCGGTTACCACCAATAACCAACATCAACAAGAACTAGAGCTTAAGCCTCTACTAGATCATTTGAAGTATGTTTACTTAGATGAAGAAAAGAAATTACCTGTGATCACAGCCAATAAACTTTTGAAAGAATAAGAGAAGTTGTTACATGTGCTAAGAAGAAACAAGGAAGCTATTGGTTGGTCATTGACTGATATTCTTGGAGTAAGCGTAGATGTTTGTGTTCTTACAGAGGTCTGGAGGGTCTTCGGTCGTGGCTGCAGTCTTCAGCTCTAAAGGTAGTTCTCGGTCTCGATGATCACTCTAGTTCCAACATTGTCCTTGCTCTCTAGTGTGGGGATTGGGAGGACATCTACAAAAGGCGCTCCAATGCCAAAGTCAGTACATGGATGTTGGATAGGCAAAGTAGGAATTTGAATTGCGTACCTTTCTAGGTCCATTCACGTGGTATTTATAGGGGTCAAATCTGTATGACAATGTTATGATTGGTCAAGGTTCTGTGGCATAGCAACCTTTGCAGACTTTGCCTGTCAGTGATTGTTTGTTGAGTTGACAATTTGGGGTCGAGTGACCAAGTGGATGACACTTCGGTATCAACCGTGTATCATTCGGCCTAAACCGAATACTACTCAGCCATACCTCCTGGCACTATTCGGTCGTCACATGTACATTAGCCCCCCAGGTTCGAGAATTCGGTACGAGAGGCTATCTTCGGAGATGTTGGCCGCTAGGGGGTACTCCCTGCTTTGTTGTGGGTGATACACTTGCCCCCCAAGCTCGAGGGCTTAGCAAGAGGCTCATCCATGGTTGCCGCCTAAAGTGTGGTGTATCAAATCGGGCACTTGTCAGTTTAAGGTCCTGTCAAGGTGGATGAGGCATTGGGGGATGATGTAAGTATTTCTTGAGATTTGTGCCACGTTTGATCAAACGGCGAGGAAGGAGAAATGTCACCTGATGTGACCGTTGGATGAGTTCCCTACTATAAATAAGGGTGTTGCTCTCACCTTTCTCGTTGAAAGTTCTGAGGCTCCGATATCTGACATCCGATATCTGATATCTATTGTTGAGAGTAGCTAGGTGTAAGACATTCGTTCTGAGAAGTATCATGTCTTCCATGTTCTCGTTGTCGTCATTTACTTCTGCCGAGTCCACGAGTAGCTTATCCTCTAGGAGTTCCACCCAAGGCGCGAGCCCCCGTGAAGAGGTCGGTTCATTAAAAGAGGTGTCTGGGTCTGGGGTGCGAGGGGATCGCGTTGACGCAGCCACTTGGTTATTCCGGAGGTCGCTGAGGATAATCTCTCGCGCCGAACAGACTATGATTGGGCGAGTTACCAAGTCACTCGTCAGTTCATTAAGTATCACTGATCGTCAATGATGGAAAGTTACTCGGCAACGTATCACATTTTTGCTTAAGGTATGCCAGAAGGGGCGCTTTCTATAAAGCGGTGTTTGGCCATTGATAACTTGTGCCATGGGCGAGAAGGTCACGAGACCAATTTCTTCTTCATGTACGCATGCCTCTTCACAGATTCAAATGTCCATATTCCCTTCGATGAGTTCACCATGGGCATATTGCGCACCCTAAACGTAGATCCTACCCAACTGCACCCCAACTCCTGGATGTCTCTTCGCGCCTTCCATATATTAGCAAAGATGTTTCAATTGAAACCATCTCCCCATGTATTTTTACATTTTTACAGTTCTCGCCCTGCTTGGCCGATTAGGTGGTTATCACTAGTAAGCCAATTAGGGGCTGCCCTATTTACAACTTTTTGTTCATCTTACAAATATTTTAAGAATGCTTTTTTTAAAATAACTATCTCGCCTGTCGGGGAGCATTATTTCTTTAACGGGGATACGCCTAAGTTCCCCTTGTATTGGACCCGAAATCTTGTCGGTTACCTTTCTTGGCCGAGGTCGTCCGTCACCGAGGACGACAAGAAGATGTTTGATATCCTGGATCAGTTTCCATGGCAGCTTCCTATTTGGAATGTACGTAAGTTTTTTCTTTCTTAACAATGTTGGATGGATTTGAAGGGTATGTGCTTTCGCTTTGACCGATTAGTGTCCGGTTTTAACTCTTCTGAATCACTTATTGTTTTTCAGGCATCATGGCTCAAGAAGGCACAAAATTCGTAGAGGGGTTGAAGAAGCTCAAGGCGGAGAGGATGCCGCAGACCGACAAGGGGGGAGCATCTGGAACTCCCCTTCAAACTATCCCTCCTTCGTCTAAGTATGTCGATGTTACCCCGCCTATTGCCGATGACAAGAAGAGCAATAGGAAAGATCGCGGGAAAAAACCTTCTTCTCTCGTCATTTGCCAAAGAAGGCCCGACAAGAAGCCCCTGTAGTGGGGTTGAGCAATGTTGAGTAGCCCTTCGTCCCTGACTTGGCACTCTACAAAGGGATCAACTTCTCACTTTCTTCGGCCGAAAGGGGTGTAGTGAACATATCTCGAGATGCAGAGTCAAACCTTAGCTTTTGCCAAAGTGTTTCATGTCGAATGGTTGAAGGGGTCCTCCTTAGAAGTGGCCAAACTGACTAAAGAGTTGGCGTCCTCAAGTAATTCATTGAAGGCGGCCTTGGACGCCAACACTGTACAAGGCGAGGCACTGAAGAAAGCTGAGACAGAGTGAGAAACCCTCAGAGTCAAGTTAGAGACATCCGAGAGCAGGGTAAAGGAGCTCGCTGTCGACCTCAAGAAATCCGAGGACAACTTTGTCGAGGCCACATCGGCCCATGATGAGATTGTGTCTGAGAAGACTCGATTGGAATTGGAGTTAAACGATCTTAAAGACTACATGTTGAAGGTTCACTCCCAGTTCTTCAAACAAGCTATCTGCCAAGCAGTCCTGCTGTATGGCATCCCTGAACAGAACGAGATGGATGAAAACAAGGACGTGTATAACAGGCGCTTGGTGTCAATCGAGGAAATCCTCGCACCCACTACACCCGAGGCCATACTGTTATTGAAGGTGACTTGTTTGACGAAGAGAGGACGCCCTGGTCCCTAAGTTTTTTTATTAATTTTTTTGGAGTTGCCATGGGCGACTACTTTGGTGGATATTTTTTTGAACACCTTTGTTGATCTTTTGACAAGTTGTCTTTACGACTCTTAGACAAACTTTTTGTACATTTTGGAAGCCCGTTACGGCTTCTATTGAATACAATATTTCTTTACCGAGTTCTTTATTGTTTTACTTATCGCTTGGATGTTTGATAAATATTGACTTAACAAGCTTCTTTATCTGTCTTGAACTCACTAAATAGTTGAACATATTGGCCTCCCATTAATCTTCATGTATCTCTTAGGTGAGCGCATTTGACATTCGACTGACGTGGTGTCATGTCTGAGCAAGACGTCGCTATGGGAGGTCGACATTTGGGCGACATGACTGTCATTTTCGTGAAATGCTCAGTAATCGCTCATTGCGGATGACTATAAGCAAAGCTAATATGAGGTAATTTGTTTCTCAATTTGAGTTGAGAAATTGTCCATGGGGCGACAATTCGAGTTGAGGAGACGTTATGCAGTCGTTTGTACAGTGAGTTACACATGAGAGGTTACTACGACTGTGCCTCACTTTTCAGTCATGAGAGATTATGGGAGACACGTTCCCCATCTCGGGGTGATGGGAGGTCGCTTTTGGGTGACACGTTCCCCATTTGTGGTTATGGGAGGTCACTTTTGGGCGACATGTTTCCCATCCAAGGTTATCAGAGTTTGCTTTTGAGCGACACGTTCCCCATCTGAGATTATGGGAGGTCGCTTTTGGGTGACATGTTCCTTATTCGAGGTTATTGGAGGTCGATTTTGGGCAACACGTTCCCCATTCATACTCTCGCCTCCAACTTTTCATGAAGCTTTAAATCGCAAAATCTATTTCTTTAATATAACCCTGACGTAAGAAACACATGGCATGGAATTTTAACTAAAATAAAATTTTAGGTGTGTGGCATTCCACGTTTGGGGTATGGACGTGTCGGTTAGGGTCTCTAAGCGGTAAACCCCCTTTCCAACCGAGCTCTGAACACAGAAGGGTCCTTCCCAATTGGACGAGAACTTCCCCTCGTCTTTTCTTGCGTTGCTTCGCATTCTCCACACCAGATCGCCTTGATGAAAATAGATCTGTGAGTTGCCGACGTAGAGTGGGACTCCAACTTCCACAGGAATCATGATGTCGGTGCCATAAGTTAAACTATATGGTGTTTCTTGAGTTAATGACTGTGGAATGCATCTATACGCCCAAAACACCTCAAGTAACTCCTTAGGCCATCTCCCTTTGGCCACACTTAATCTTTTCTTTAGTTCGTTGAGGATGACCTTGTTGGCGGACTCAACTTGCTCGTTGGTTTGGGGGTATTCCACTGAACTAGTTACATGTCGAAATGCCTAAACCTTCATAAAACTTTATCAATCCTCGGTCTGTGAATTGTCTTCTGTTATCAGTCATAATGGTGTGAGGCACACCAAAGTGGCAAACAATGCTCTTTCAAACAAAATCTTGAACTTTCTTTGTTGTGATGGCAGCTAACGACTCGGCTTCAATCCACTTGGTGAAGTAATCCACTCCCATAAGTAAGAATTTGCATTGGCCTTTACCTGGGGGAAAGGTCCTATTATGTCCATTCCCCACATGGCGAAGGGCCATAGGGGCGTGATGTTGTGCAAGACTTCAGGTCTAGTGTGTAGGAGGTTCTCATACTCTTGGCATTACTTACATTTTTGTACATACTCGGCACAATCGACTTGAATTGTAGGCTAGTAGTAGCCTGCTCGTACCACTTTATTTGCCACTCTTCCAAAGTGAAGTCCACAAACTCTAGTGTGTATTTCTTCCATGATATATTAGGCTTGGCTTTGAGTGACACATTTCAACAACGGTTGAGAGTAGCCTCGTCTATATAAGTCTTCTCCAATCAAGAGGTATCTAGCACTCTTTGTCTTCATCAACTGGTCCTCTTTCGCCTTGATAATCACCCGTCACTATAAAGTGTTTAATTGGTTCGAACCATACCTTTTCGGTTTCGACTACCATCGCACTGGTCGACTCAAGGCTCACGCTGGGGGGCGGTGAGCATTTGCTGAACAAGTGACCTATGACAACTCCTTTGCTTAGTACTTGCCAGCTTAGATAACATGGCTCCCGCTTGATATGGACTACCTTGACGGATGTGAACTTCTGTAAAAGTGTTTGAGCTCGGTGGTAGTACTGTAGCAAGAGTGGGTCTTTTACCTGAAACTCTCCGCTCAGATGACCTACCATGAGTTGGGAGTCGTTATTACAAACCAGACACTCAGCTCCCATGTCTAGTGCCAGCTCTAGTCTAGCCAATAGTGCCTCATATTCAGCTTGATTGTTGGACGTCTTGAAACCAAAATTGAGAAACTGTTCAACTGTAAGATTCCCGGGTCCCTCCAACACAATTCCCACTCTTGCTCCCTTAGGGTTAGAGGAGTCGTCCACATATAGGACCTAAGCATTGTGTAACTTCTCAGGTTCGCAATACATCTCAGGCACAAAGTAAAATAAGCATTGAGATTTAACTGCCCCTCTGGGCTCGTAACGGATGCCATACTCGAACAACTCCACTACTTATCTCACGATGCGCCCAACTAGGTCTGGCTTCCCTAATACCTTGACGATGGGGTAATCGGTTTTGATGACCACTAGATGGTTCTGAAAGTATACTCTCATTCTCCTAGCCATTGTTACCAACGCTAGGGCCACCTTCTCAATCATCTGGTATCGTGGTTCAGTTTCTTGCAACATGCGACTGACGAAATATACATGTCTTTGCTCTACTTCAATGTCTTGGACGAACACTGAGTTGATAGCTTCCTTAGAAACCGAAAGGTATACTAGGATGGGTTTATCTGGGACAGGCTTTTGTATCACTGGCAGACTCACCAGAAAAATTTTCAGTTCCAAGAAGGTATGCTCACAATTGTCGTCCCAATTAAAGTGTGCAGTTTTCTTGAGCAAAGCAATGATGGGTTTTGCCTTCTCTGCCATCTTTGGCATAAATTGTGATAGTACAATCATCCTTCCAATTAGCCGTTGTACTTCTTTGACATTTCAAGGACTTTTCATCTTAACAATGGCCTGGCACTTTTCGGGGTTAACCTCGATTCCCCGGTGTGTCAGCATGAATCCCAGGAAATTGTCGCCTCAATGTTGAACACGCATTTGTCAGGATTCAACCGCATGTCTACTGCTCTTAACGTCCCAAATACCTCCAGCAAGTTCTGTATATGGTCGTCACAAGATTCTGACTTCACAACCATGTCGTCCACGTAGACCTCAACATTTCACCCAATGAGGCCCTTGAAAACCTTATCCATTAACATTTGGTATGTTGCCCCCGCATTTTTCAGTCCGAAAGGCATGACTTTGTAAAAATAGTTGATGTCATCTGTCATGAACGTCATCTTCAACTTATCTCTCTAATGCATATTGATCTGGTTATAGCTCGAGTAGGCATCTAAAAAGCTCAAAAGTTTGTGTCCTGACGCTTGGGAGTGGGTATGCATCTTTGGGCTAAACCTTATTTAGATCAGTGTAATTCGTACACATTCTCCACTTGCCATTTGACTTCTTGGCCATCACCACGTTGGATAGCCAAGTGGTGTAATGTGCTTCTTGGATAAACCCGACCTTCAATAACTTTTCGGCCTCTACCCTGGCCGCCTGCCTCTTTTCCTTGCCCATCTTCCTCTTCTTTTGAGCTATCGATCAGGCTTCTTTGCAAATTGAAAGTTTATGTACCATGATGTTAGGATGGACACCCCGTATGTCGGCTATTGGCCATGCAAACATGTCGGCATTTTGCTGCAACAACTTACTTAAACTTTCTTTTTCCTCCTCTATCAAGGACGCACCTATTTTAGTTGTATGTTCTGGATCCCTTAGCGAGATTATATTGACATCCTCTCTAGGCTAGACTCGGACCTCGTCCGTTCTTGGATCTAAATCAGTTAATGCGACCATGGGCTCACATACTGGGCTTCTCTCCCCTGTCTGCACTACATGCTTTTTTGCCTCTCGTCCATGATTAGCGGGCTCCACCCTCAAGCTGGCGGCGTAACACTCCCTTGCTGTCTTCTGGTCCATGTGTATTGTGATCACGTCTCCCATAGGGGAGGGGAACTTCATTGCCAAGTGTGGGGTTGACACAATCGCCCCTAATAAATTTAATGACGAAATACCCAACAATATGTTGTAGGATGTATTGGCATCAACTAGAAGATATCGGATCTTAAGAGTTTTGCTCGTCGCTCTTCCCTCTCCAAACTTAGTATACAAGTCAATATAACCTTGTATCTCGCACTCGGGGATCTGAAGCTTCTTGAAGGTTTTCCAGTAGAGAATATCAACTGAACTACCCAGGTCTACTAGAGTCTTCATGACGGTGAAATTCTCAATCTCTACCATTATGACCATGAGATCATTCTGGACGGGGTCAATGCCTTTAAAATTGGCGTCAGTGAAGGTTATGGGAGGCATCATTCTTTTGAGGGGGATGACTACTGTGTTCACAGGTTGCACTGCTCTGAGGTGCTTCTTCTTAGCCGTCATAGTTGACCTACCCTCGACGAATCCTCTTGCAATCGTGTTAATGACCCTCCTAAGTGTGGAGTCATGAGGCTGCTATGGGGACGTCGCGTCGGTTTGTTGCCGTCGAGGCGGTCGCGCCCCTTCTTCTCGCTACTGGTGCCCTAGAGCGTTGCACGAATTGTTTTAAGTGACTGACTTGTATGAGCTCCTCCATTTTATCCTTCAACGCCATACATTCTTCAATGGTGTGGCCATAATTCTGGTGGAAATGGTAGTGCTTACTCGTGTCAGCGTTCCGCGGAGTTGGTGCTTTCCTTGGGGCTGGGAGGAGGGAGGCGTGTAAGGCCTCCTCGATTATTTGCCCCTGGTTTGCATTGAGAGAAGTATACTGTGGAAATCTTGGTGGCCTAACCTCCCTAGATTTGACATATGGCAGGATAGGAGATCTATTGTCCCTAAGCTTAGCCTTCTCCTGAGAGGATTCGACTCTGACTTGACTCCTAAACTCCCTTAATTCTTCCAACTGCACAAATTTGGTAGCTCTCCTCCTTAGCTCATCTAAATTGGATGTCGGTTCCATGCAAAGACTATATGCGAACGATCCCAGTCTAAGGGTGGTCACCAAGTGGTGGAGGGCTACTTCAGGGTTAAGGTTCCAGATCTGCAATGCTAGCTTTCCAAATCCCTCCATGAATACTCGGAGAGTTTCGCCTTTCTCCTACCTAACGTTGACCAACACCAGGGACGTTAGGTGATGAGACTTATTGGTGGCGAACTAGGTACTAAAGAGACCAACTAGAGTTTTGAAGCAGTCGATGGAGAAGGGAGGAAGGTTGGTGATCCAACTCAAGACAATCCCTTTCAAGGAGGTTGGGAATACCCAACACATAACTGCCTAATCAGTTGTATATAAGCGCATCTGGGTCTCATAGACGTCAATATGCTCATCAAGATCTGTTGACCCATCATACCTATCCATGTCGAGTCCCTTCCACTTGGCAGGTAACTTTGCGTTCAAAATGGCATCCATGAATGGATGACGTTGTTCTTCCTCGGGGGCATGTATCTAGAATTATCAAAAGGGGACTCCTCGTCCTCCTTCGTAGTATTATCCTTATTCACTCAGGATCGGTTCGAGTGAGTTAAGACTTTAACTTGCTCTGCTCTCTGAGTTGAAGGGGTCGCTCGATCCCCTTATAACTTCCTTCTCATGTCATCGTTTTCCTTTTTTAGGATATCCATCTCTTCCTCGTTTCGCTGTTGGAGGGCGCGCATCTCTTCTTTGTTTCTCTGTTTCATCTCAGCCATCTCGCGTTAGCGAGAGGAGCAGGGTCATCGAGTCTTGACTTGTCACGGTGTTGTCACACCTCTAATCGTGAACCTGGCTTTGGGTTGATACCATTCGAGTCTTCAACTTACACCTTTGACCCCACGGTGGGCGCCAATTGCTCTTACAAAGGCTTTGAGGTCTTCAGCCTTGGCTACAGTCTTCGACTCTAAAGGTAGTTTTCGGTCTCGATGATCACTTCAGTTCCAATGTTGTACTTGCTCTCTAGTGGGGAGTGGGAGGACATCTGCAAAAGGCGCTCCAATGCCAAAGTCAGTATATGGATGTCGGACAGGCAAACCTGTAAGGCAGAGTTATAATTGGTCGAGGTTCTGTGGCATAGCAGCCTTTGTAGACTTTGGCTGTTAGTGATTGTCTGGAGAGCTGGAATTTTGGGGTCGAGTGACCAAGTGGATGACACTTCGATATCAACCATGTACCATTCGGCCAAAACCGAATACTACTCAACCATACCTCCTAGCACTATTCGGTCGTCACATGTATAGTTTGCATGCACAGAATTTGATGCAGCTTAGGTTAATTACTCAACAATTGAAAAGGAGATGCGAACCATTATGTTTGATTTAGACAAATTTCGGTCTTATTTACTTGGTTATAGAATTATTGCTTTCAGTGACCGCGGTACACTGAAATCTTTATTCAAGAAATTTGATGCAAAACCAATGCTTATAAGATGGATGTTGTTGTTATAAGAATTTGACTTGAAAATTAAAGATAGGAGTGGTGCTTTCAATTAAGTGACTAATCATTTGAGCTGAATTGAAGGGGCCATAAATCCCTACCAATCTGTGATAGTTTTCCTTATGTTTTTTCATATGTTTCGAACTCTTTGAATGATACAACACTCACTTTATCAGGATATATAGACACCCCTTCTTGGGATATAACATGTCCCAAGAATTTCAATTCTCTTAACCAAAACTCACATTTTTCAGGCTTTGTAAACAATTTCTTCTTTCTCAAGATTTATAAGACAATTCTAAGATGTTTCCTTCATGTTTTTCTAAGCTGCTTGAATAGATTAGGATATCATCTATAAACACAACCACAAAATTGTTTAAGAATGGCCTAAAAATCCTGTTCATGTAGTCCATGAACACAACAAAAGCACCAGTCATAACAAAAGGTATAACTAAATACTATAATGTCCACATGTAGTCCTAAAGGTAGCTTTTGGAAGGTCTTTAGACTTTATCCTAATTTGATGGTATCCTGACCTAAGATTTATATTAAAGAAGATTAAAAATCCCCTTGATGGATCTAATAAGTCTTCTATCATAGGGAGTGGATATTTATTCTTAATTGTTGTCTTGTTTAATTTCCTATAATCTACATGTAGTCTCATTCTATCATATTTCTTTTTCACTAGGAGAACATGTGCTTCCCATGATGAAACACTAGGGTTAATAAATTATTTATCTAATAACTTTTCTAATGTTTTTTCAACTCTTTGAGTTCTAAACGAGACATTCTATAATGTGCAATAAGAATTGGTTTTATGCCTAGAATCAAATCTACTGAGAACTCAATCTCTCTATATGGAGGTAAGGCAGTGACTTCCTTTAGAAATACATTTTGAAAATCTCTAACAATAAGGATATTCTCTATTTCTTTATGCACCTCTATGTTGAGGAAATTGTCGAAAGAAAGACTTATTCACCCTCTTTAATATTATGGATTACCTATACCGAGTTACTTAACAATGAGGGATGGGATTGTGGATATGGAAGATATTTTTATAGGAAAATTTATAACTTTCTCATAACAATTTATTATGATTCTATTTGATGGTAGCCAATCCATACCGAAAATAATATCTAATTTACATAAAGGTAGACAAATGAGATTTACTGAAACATAGTGATTTTGTATAGTTAAAGAACACCCTACACAGACTTGGCTAGTTACTACTTCATTTTAGCGGGGATAGAAACTACTAAAGGAATATATAAAAAAAACTAACAATTAATTCTAATCTTTTGACACAGTCAAGGGAAATGAAAGAATCAGTTGCTCTTAAGTCATATAGGATATCAATTAGTTTGCCATTTAGAATACCCTTACCTTGAACCAAATTATTTGTTCCTTTTATTTTTTGCTATTTTTTTCTCCACTTAGAGTGAAAACCCTTCCTTTGGTTAGAGCATTTGGTGCAAGTGCCTCCCTCTTTGGTAGAGTAGGGCAATTCCTCATGTATTGACTCAACTATGGATAATGATAATAAGTAGTTCTACCCAATCTACACTCTTATGATTGTACTCTTGGGCATTCGGGATGACTCTTTGAGTTTTAATTGGCTTCATCAATGATTCCCTTTCCTTTAAAATTACTTTTCTTATTTTTTTTAATTGATGACATATTGATTAGGCACAAATTTTCTCTTTGGTACAACCAATGATTCTACTTCCATCTTTTCCATTGAATCTTGCCTTTTCAAGTTACCTTCAACTATTACACACTTGTTCACTAGTCAAGAGTATTCTCTACTTTCTAAATTTGTAACCCTCTAAATGTCTTGTGAGATACTAATTTATAAAATGTTTAATGATAAGCTAATTTATTGTTACTTTACTATTCATTAGTTAATCTCACCTAGTCTTACCTATTCCAAATAAATAGGCTTAAAAGTACATTACAAACTATGAAACAATTTTTGAGTTTTTATGCAACTCATAAGTTGCTTAGCTATCTTTCTGAAAAAATCTTTGTCTATTTTTTTTAAAACACATATGTATAGTTATATGGTTTATCTTTTAGTTTAGTTTTGTAGCTAGGATTAAGGAATATGAATGTATAACAAATATTATATTAAGTAAATGTTCCTTTATTATAATTTTATTATTCACATATGTTATTATTTATGTTATGCCAAATCCTCTTCAGGACATCACAAATTCTCCTTACACTTTTCCTTTAGGATTCTTCATAAAAGTGGAATTTTCATCATCTTCCTTTCCTTAATGAATTTTCTATTTCCTTTTTGTTATTTGTTCTAGCTTCTACATTGTTTTCTTTGTGAGTGGAATTGAATGAACACCACGAGACATCCTTCTACAACCAAATCTTATTCTTCCATGGACTTTGGCTTTTCAACACCTCTTGAGCTGATTAAGATTCTCCCATTATCATAAGAATTACGTCGCAAACACATCTTACTATCTTGTAAGTTAAAATTTAGTTATTTATTTACAATTGATATATGATTTTTGTATTACTTTTAAAACACTATGTTATGAAGTGTGCTATGACAAGTTATTTATTTTAATTTTCTTTACAACTCACTAATTTTATCTTAGCTAGTATTATGTATTTTAGACAAACAAGTTCAAAAATAGATGTTAAAATTTTGAGGGTTCATCAGAGAAGTTTTGGATGTAACATTTACACTCTATTTGTATCGGCAACAAATTTACTATTGATGCAGATAGATTTGCAAGGTTGCATTTTATTTGGATTAGTGTATATACAACGAAATGAAGGCTCCATAAATCGATAATAAACTCTCAATGTATCTCCGCTACCTTAAGAAGAATTGAGCTGAAAGCCGGTATGCATGTTGTAAAGACAAAAATATCCCCATTTTTACTGATTAAAAAAACATCAACTGACTGATTCATGATTGAATATATAATCAAACAATAATAATATATATAATAATAAATTTATTATTAATAATAAAATTTATAAAATAATAATAACTATAAATAATAATAATATCATATAATATGTTGATATATATATATATATATATATATATATATATATATATATATATATATTATATAATAATACATATTAAAAAAATAAAAATATTAAATATAAACTATAATAAAAATACTATGTAACATTATTAATAAAATAAATAATAATAATTAATAATAATATAAATATACAAAAATTTAGTAAAAATAAATATAGTTATTTAAAATAAAACTAAATTATGTAATAATAATTTTATTATTATTATTATAAAGTAATATTATTATTTAAATTTAATATAAAAAATATATTAAGAAATTCTAATCTTATAATTTTATACTTAAAAAAAATTAATTAACTTTATCTAATAAATTAATCATATTTTATAATAAATTAAATTTTAATTTAAAAATAATTAAGTAATTTAATATTGTTATAATTTTTTAAACGTTATAATTACATTAAATAAATAAATTATAATTTATTTTTAACTATTTTTAGTAAAAAGATAAATTTGTAATTTTTTAATTTTTTAATTTTATATATTAAAATATCTATTATATCTATCACATTACTAAAAAAATTTTATAGACTTTTCATTCAGATCTCACCATTTTTTTTAATGCAAACAATCTAACTTTTGAAACACTTCTATTTTATATCAACTCAAGTTTACTTCCTAATTCAAACAAAACTTTAAAGTTGTACCATTATCATTTATTTTAAATGCTTATATATTGTTTCGATCATTTGTATAAATATTTTTACTTATAGTAGTTTATTTTACTTGGCATGTATCATTTAACTTAGAAATATTAATGTATGACTCTTACTTATGTTGTTTAAATATCTCGCTGTAAATTTTGTTTAAATATCTCTTTGTTGTAAATTTTGTTATTCATCTATCTATCTATATACATATATTATTTATTTTGTCCATATCCTTTTTAGTGTTACAATATCTACTTGTGACAAGAAGTAAGCCAAATATTAAGATCAGATGACGTAACAAATAAATTGGATAACATTGTTACTTAATTGAATTATATACTTAAAAATAATCTAATTATCTCAATTAACATTTATTTTTTAGATAGTAAATTAATTATAGTTAATATTAATGATTTAAAAAAAGTATGAAAATGCCAAAGATCTAAAAATAAACTAAAGTTCGTTTTTATAAACGCAATATACATAAAAGTAGGAGAGAAGAATAAAATAACGAGAAATAAGAAAGAAAAAAAAAAATCACATCCAATAACACTAGGAGACTCTTGAGACTGCATTTCACGTACCTCTCTTTCTCTTTTAATCTTTTTTTTTTCTTTTTTCTTTTTAATGTTTGGTATGATGCTTGTTATCCCTTCAAAAGAAATCCCATTGCAGTATCTGTTGGAGAAAATGGTCTTTTATTGTTCATTTGCATGATTCCCAAGAGAGTTTAAAATGTGATTAAGTTAAAAATAATCTAAGGAAAAATGTAGGAAACCAAAATAATTTATCTCAACTTGAAATCAAACTTCAGAAAAATAGATAGAACTAAAATGCAGTTTTGTCTTGATTGATAAGACTAGAAGTAAAGAAGTAAATGTTGAAGTAGAAGAATTTGCAAAGAGAAATTAATGGTGTTGTTTGAAGGAGAAAACATGGGCTAGGCAGTGGGTGGAATAAAATAGGAGTAAAAAGAAAGGAAGATCTTGAACCTCTCCTGAACGATAAGAGAAATCCAAAATCCTCTCACCACACCCAATCGTTCCCTCTTTGTACTTCACGTCCACATCTTTCTTCTCTCACTCCCTTCACTCCAACTCACAAAAACCCCTTCTTTCGCACTCGTTTTTTTCCTCACATTCACTCAAACCAAACACTCTCTTTCTCTCACTCCACAATGGCCTCAGCCGCAGCCCCCACCACTTTCTCTCTCCTCCACTCCGCCACCCCGGCCTCCTCTTCCTCTCGCGTGCAGCTCTCCTCCTCCCTCCGCGTCCGCCCGATCGCGCGCCGCCTGGGGTTCAGGGCGGCCGACCCGCTGCTGGCGGCGAATGTGGCGGCGCGGGTGGCGGCGGTGAGGGTCGGGAGGGTCACGAGAGGGGTGGTGTCGATGGCGAAGAAGAGCGTGGGCGACCTGACTGCGGCGGACTTGAAAGGAAAGAAGGTGTTCGTGAGGGCCGACCTCAACGTCCCGCTCGACGACAACCAGAACATCACCGACGACACCAGAATCCGCGCCGCCATTCCCACCATCCAATACCTCATCCAAAACGGCGCCAAAGTCATCCTCTCTAGCCACTTGGTTTGTCTTCTCTCTTTCCTACGTTCACTTTTGTCTTCTTAGTGATACAACTACATAGTGAGAAGTTCCTCCTCATCAAAATTGAATGAGTCTCGCAAAATTTGTTATTCGGTTAGAATTAGAGAATTCGAGTTCCATCTCTAGATCAGGGTAACAAGGATGTAAAGAAGGGTCTGGAGAGACTATAGATGAGAAATCTCAATTCTGATTGGTTAATCACTCGTGTAGTACTTGTTGAAGTTTTGTGCTGCTACTATTTTCGTGAAGCTTTAGCAATACATTACGGAAGTTACTTCTATCTGACCAAAATTTTTAATACCTGAAGAAACTTAAGTAGCATCTCGGACCATGTTTTATACTTACTCCATGGTTTCGGTCTCCTTAAGGTTTTTTGGTGTCTTCGTCTCCTTGATTGCAGCTGCATTTGTGATGAGTGCATGAATGAAGGATGAGAAAAGGAGACTGGAGACTACAATAATAATTTTTTATTTTTTTATTTATTTCTACATTTTTTGTAATTAGATACTTTTTATGAATTTTTTGTTAGTTACATGACTTATTGGATGAGTCTAATTAGTGGATGAACCCAGTAGTCTTGGTCTGAAGTTCTTATGTTGACTTTTGTAATAGATTAAACTCATGTTTTGAATTGAAGCTTATGGTTTGTGAGTGATATAGGATCTGATTCTTATATTTGAATTGTTAATTCGTGATGACGAATTTTTCTCGACGGATGACATCTTCATCTTCCGAATTCCTTTCGCATTTTCTATTTTTTAATCATTTCGTAGGAATTGCCGAAACGGTCCATTTTACCTAATCTTTAATGAGGTATTCATCAATTTGTCTCCAATTTCCCACTATATCAATAATTGTGAGGGAACTGCCACTGCAAGTTATAACCTTTGTGCTAATTTTTTGAGGGAATTTAAGTGATTTATATACTTCAATGAGCTTTTGTTTTTGAAATTTTTTCTAAGATCAGGTTTTAAGCAACTCGGTATGTGGATTCAGGGGGTTTTCGTGGATTCTTTAATTATTGCCAATTATGCTGTATTTGCCTTATCATATTTTATAATTATGAAGTTTATTTATTTGCTTTGTGTGTTGGGTCTATGCTTATGAAAGTGGTTATTTTCTTAAAAAATATTGGGAGCAAAAGGGTGCTGCTTAGTTAAACAAATTTCCTGTCATAATTGTGAAATTTGTAGTCAGAAGAAATGTTCGGTTTTGTTATAGTTTTGGTAATGTAGATGTAGGCTGTCTTGTGCAAGTTTAAGAGTACATTTGTGTGAACTATTATGATTGAACTTGTAAGTTGAATTATTGCAATTTTTTTATGTAATTTCCAGGGGCGACCAAAGGGTGTCACTCCCAAATACAGCTTGGGGCCTCTTGTACCTCGGCTTTCTGAACTCATTGGTTCCCCGGTATGTTTATGTGTTGATCGTTAAGGAATATGTATAAAGAGATCTTTTAGGTTTTATTGGTTATGACAATGTTCTTGACTTGTGTTTTGATATGGATAACTTGCAGGTTGTCAAGGCTGACGATAGTATTGGCCCAGAAGTGGAAAAGTTGGTGAGTTCTCTTCCAGAAGGAGGTGTTCTTCTTCTAGAGAATGTGAGGTTTTACAAGGAGGAAGAAAAGAATGATCCTGAGCATGCAAAAAAGCTTGCCTCTCTGGCAGATCTGTTTGTGAATGATGCATTCGGTACTGCTCATAGGGCACATGCATCAACAGAGGGGGTTACTAAATACTTGAAGCCATCTGTTGCTGGTTTTCTCTTGCAAAAGGTGTGTTAATGGCTTCGCTTTTACTTATCAATTATTATCAGCTAACTCTAAAATTCTGCAAACTCTCAATAAAGCTTCTGAAAGTCTCAATCCCACATTACTACCATTTTCATTGTGAATCATCTTATAAATTAATAAGTTTGATCACTTCATGTAAAATATAACTTTATCTAAAACGTCAATTACTTTTCTATGAAAAGTTATCGTTGATTTTTTTTATTTTTTTTTAAATTTATACGTATATTTGATCAAATTATGTTGTAATAACTATTTTCACGTGCATTGTTCATTTTTTAGGAACTTGATTACCTTGTTGGGGCAGTATCAAACCCTAAAAGACCATTTGCTGCCATTGTTGGTGGTTCCAAGGTCTCATCTAAAATTGGAGTGATTGAGTCACTTTTAGAAAAGGTTGACATCCTTCTTCTTGGTGGAGGAATGATCTTCACATTTTACAAGGCACAAGGTCTTTCAGTGGGATCTTCCCTTGTAGAGGAAGATAAATTGGATCTTGCTACATCACTACTTGCAAAAGCTAAGGAAAAGGGGGTGTCTCTCTTGTTACCAAGTGATGTGGTGATTGCAGACAAATTTGCTCCGGATGCAAACAGCAAGGTTTGTTTTCTAATTTCTAAGCTTCTTTAGCTAAAGATATCGGTCAAATTTAAATCTCTTAAAATGTTAATAATATTGCAAACACATATTTGTAATATTGTTCTTTATTCAATCTGAATCATTTGCAGCTACCACTTAATTTCTTCGTTAACCTTTTAGGTCGTTCCAGCATCTGCCATCCCTGATGGCTGGATGGGATTGGATATTGGTCCAGATTCTGTTAAATCATTCAGTGAAGCATTGGGTACTACCCAAACCATCATATGGAATGGACCAATGGGAGTGTTTGAATTTGACAAGTTTGCTGTTGGGACAGAGGTATGCGAGAACACACTCATAAGGAGTTCTGTTCAAATTAAATGTTAAAGCAAACATGTTAGCTGTAAATATATGCAGTAGGAGTTATTTTTGGTGATGTGATTTGTACATCTCCGTTAACTATATGCTTTTCGTTTATGAAAATGATGTGTCCGATTAGGGGTGATTCAAATGTCGGCTTAGGAATAATCTATTCTGTTTGGCTAATAAATGTGTGCACATTACATAATTTGCATTTTGTACCCTTCTTTCAGGCTATTGCCAAGAAACTAGCTGATCTCAGTCAAAACGGGGTCACCACAATTATTGGAGGAGGAGATTCTGTTGCAGCTGTGGAGAAAGTTGGAGTTGCCAATGTCATGAGCCACATATCTACTGGTGGTGGTGCCAGTTTGGAGTTATTGGAAGGCAAAGAGCTTCCTGGAGTCCTTGCTCTTGATGAAGCCACACCAGTCCCTGTCTAAGACAAGTTTCAGCTTGGAAATTTTTCCCATCCTGAGTTGTCAGTGTTGTCAATCTTGTGAAAGAGCATATGTTATAGGACCATTCCGAGTCTGTTAGTGTAAATTTAATTTAATCATGCTTGAGTTATTGGCTTCACTCGTAAATTGCGTGTAACTGTAAACACTGGCTGAGAGCCATAAATTCAAATAAATCCTTGAGTTACTGCCAGCAGCATTTTGCACTTTGATTTGTTCTACATCACACTCCTGAGTGGCGCCATTTGGTCACTTGTACACAGTGTAACTAGTCTTGAACAATTACGAGGATTATTGCAATCACAAAAGATGAAAGGTACGGTGCAAAATTTGCTGCCAGTGTAATCTAAATTTAAATTAAAATAAATCTTAGTTACTGCCAGAAGTTTTCTGGACTTAGCGTTTTTCTTATGTCGCACTCTAAAATCCTTGAATAGAACCAAGTCTATGTTTCCATTCATTCTGTCAACAGAGATTGCCACCAATGAATTCTTGTGAATTTAGACCTTATAGCCAATGTTTATTTCAGTTCATTTAACTCATACAAAGGATGGAAATGAGAAGATTACAGAGGATTGTAATGATTAGTTTGAGTTGATTTCCAAGAAGTGGCTAGGAAAGTTCTGGGAGCTGCACTAGTGTTACTTTCTATTGGTTGAAGGTGAGATGAGATTTGCAGCTGGCACATGCATGTTCTCAGAAGTGTACTAAATTTGCTTTAATGTATCTAAACAATCGGTTTTGCATGGTTTATAATTGATTATGTGGACATTGATATCAATATCTCAGGATAACTGATGCGGGATGATTGATTATGGATAAATATTGGGGAAAAAAGAGAATGACCTTTACTATTCTATAAAAGAAGGAAAAAAATGGGGTAAATTGTAATTAGCGGTCAGCAAGAAAGGAGTGTCACTAACATATGCTAAAATGAATATCGAATATAACAAGAAGTAAAAGAGGTCGAAAAGAAATAAAAGAGGAAGAAATGCATAAAAAGGAATTTCCAAGAAGATTTTGGGCCAAGAAAGTAGAATTACTACTTTCGAGGATTAACATCTTTTAGGATGCTTAGCACAAGTAAAAAAAAAAAAATCAAATACAAAAAAAAAATAGACGTAGAGAACGATTAAAGTTGGCCTTGATAAGTATGAAAATCAAACATGCATCATAACTTTTTATCTCAAGAAGAAAGTTCAAAAAATAGGTATAAATATCATTTTAACTTCTTTTTATGCATTTCAATGTGCCAATAAATTTGAATCAATAGTTATGTATAAGATAACACTTCAAAATAAACATATCAATCAAACATAAACAAACTGTACTATACGGCCATCAGAAAGTATGGCCGACAACATTCACTTATAAGGTTTTTTATAGTGTTATAACTATTCAAGTTTGAAAGACTAGTGTACTATGCGACCGTATGTGAACATGGCGGTTGACAACTGGTCAAGTCGACAAGTTGTTGGCCATATCCATGAGCCAAGAACTTCAGATAACACATAAGTCGACAAGTGTTCGATCACATCTAATAGACCAGTCTCTTCATCTCCTATGCATTGGAACAAGCACCAGACCTCTAACACAGGAACAAATTCCAATGATAGGCGCATCCCATCTGACAAAAGCCAGATTGAGTGAACCTTACACCTTCTCCTGACATAGAGTGCAACACAACAATCATACCTCTGATAGGAAGGACTATACACCTTCCTCCTGATAGAAAGCAAATAAATAATCATCTATATGGTAGTATAAATAGTGAATAGTAAGTAGAGTGAAAGATATGTTATAATCAACCCTAACTTGTACTATAAACCTCTGATAATTGAATACTGACTTGAGCGACAGAGTGCCTTCTACTTAATGGCTAGCTTAGAGTTAATTTGTGAATTAAGAGATAAAGCTCGGGTGATGGAGGAAGCAAGCAAGAGAAGGGAAGAAAGAAAGTACAACTCCAACGTAAGACCGAGAAGTTTTCATGCTGGAGACTTGGTGTGGAGGATGAGAAGTGAAGCAAGGTAGGGAGATGATAAGTTCTCAGCCAACTGGGAAGGACCATTAAGAATCCAGCAAGTAGCAGCTAACGGAATGTATCACCTAGAGCACTTATCCGGAAAGATGATACCAAGGACGTGGAATGCGTCCCACCTCAAATTCTATTACAATTAGTTTGTATTTTGAATCTATTATACTTTGAGCACTTTATCCTAACTCTTTTTGTTTTTCTTAAGAAGGCTTTTGGCTGAGAAGGTTTTAACGAGGCTCTAATCAAATGAAATCATTCAGTCATTTTGCCATGTTCGAAAGACTAAGCTTATCTAATAAAATACAAGTAATCAATCGTCGACACACAAAACCCAATCTAAAATGATTGGTATACAGGCCAAGAAATACCTCGGCCTTCACTTAAAAACCAATCTAAAACGATTAGTATACAAGTTGAGAACCACCTTGGCCTTCACTTGAAACCCAATCTAAAATGATTGGTATACAGGTCAAGAAACACCTCGGCCCTTGGTTTGAAACCCAATCTAAAACTATTGGTATAGAGGCTGAGAAACACCTTGGCCCTCATTTGAAAACCCAATCTAAAATGATTTGTATAGAGGCCGTGAAACAGCTCGGCCCTCACTTGGAAATCCAATCTAAAATAATTGGTACAGAGACCGAGAAATACCTTGGCCCTCACTTGAAACCCAATCTAAAACAATTGGTATAGAGGTCGAGAAACACCTCGGCCCTTGCTTTGAAACCCAATATAAAACGATTGGTATAGAGGTCGAGAAATACCTCGACCCTCACCTGAAAACCCAATCTAAAACGATTGGTATAGAGGCTGAGAAACACCTCGGCCCTCGCTTGGAAACCCTATCCAAAACGATTGGTACAAGGGCCGAGAAACACCTCGGCCCTTGCTTTGAAACCCAATCTAAAATGATTGGTATAGGGGCCGAGAAACACCTTAGCCCTTACTTGAAACCCAATCTAAAATGATTGGTATAGAGGCCAAGAAACACCTCGGCCCTCACTTGCAAACCCAATCTAAAACAATTGGTATAGAGACCAAGAAACACCTCGATCCTTGTTTGGAAACCCAATTTAAAACGATTGGTGTAGAGGTCGAGAAGCACCTCTGCCCTTACTTGAAACCCAATCTAAAACCATTGGTATAGAGGCCAAGAAACACCTCAACCCTCACTTGCAAACCCAATCTAAAATGATTGGTATAGAGGCCGAGAAACTCCTCGACCGTTACCTGAAAACTCAATCTAAAATTATTTGTATAGAGGCCGAGAAACACCTCAACCCTAACTCTAAGGATATTATCAAGAAACCACATCTAAAGGTGGAAACACGTACGATACTCAACTAAAGCATAGCATGAGAAAAGAAAAGAGCACGACCAACACTTAGACAAAACAATAATTTCATTGATTTTGGAAAAGCTTTACAGAGTCTTTATGGAGGTCAAGTTACAACAAAAAGTGACCTCCTACAATACAAAGAAAATAGAAATATTGACAACTATTTGGCCTCATCTGAGCCACCACTGATTGAGGCCCTTTCTTCCTCCTCCCCCTCAAGGGTCTCTTCTTCATCTCCACCACCATCTTCCTCCTCCCCATCCGCCCTACCGGCCTCCTTGCTAGCCATATCGTCAATAGGAACGAGCTGACCTTGGTAGACATCCTTTTTAACATCAAACTCATTATCTTCAGCAGATACCCCATACAGAAGGACAACCTACCGGACAACTTGATTAAATTCCTCCTCAGCGACATTTAAAACATAATCCTTGAGGGTAGCCACTTCTTGCTCAAGCTTGGCAATCATCTCGTCCCTTCCCGCTATGAACTCGTCCTGCTCTTGGATAGTATCGCGAAACTTCTTTCCCTGCTAGGACATCTCGGCCATAAGCGCCTCTTCCTTCCTCTCCAAGTCACCACACCGCATCTTCAATTACGATATATCAGATTCAAAAGCAGAGAGCTCGACCTTGAGCCTGGTAACCTGGTCAGTCAGAGAAAACTTAACCTCCAAGGCTTTCTTCAACGCACCCCTGGAGTCGGCCAATCTCAATTTCAAATCTTCAAGTTCCTTGGCCGACTCCTTTGAGAGCTCATGGCTCAAGAGGTGAATAGTGGCCATTTTCTACGCTTGGAGCTCCAACAAGTTAGTCATGATATCCCCTTGTAAGACGACATTAAAACTTCGTTCTTGGCCAAGGTGAGAGAAATATTCACACCCTTATGGAATTCCAAGTCATGGGAGACAAGTTCACTCCCTCGGCTACAGTTGACATCCCCAACTGAAGTTTTGGCTCTCTTCGAGGAACGCTGGAGAGTGTCATGGCATCTCGACTTATCCTTGCTCTTCTTCTTATTTGGTTTCTTTTCGGCCAGAGGAGGGGCAAGAGTAACAGGGGGAACCTGTTGAGAAAAATGAGAGACCGGAGTCTTAGCAGCAAGAGAGGTGGTGGCCTTGGCGGTAGCCTCTTTGGTTCTCTACGCTTTCTCTAATTACAACTTCGTCAACATATCGAAAGCACCTTCTTGAGCCATAATCCCTACAACCAATGCAAACGAAGTTTGTTTAAGCTAAAGGACGAGAACAACATGAGAGCACAAAAGTATACATACCACTCAAATCAACCTAGCGTTGATTACAAACAAAAAGTTTGAGAAGTTTGCGAGTAGGTAACCTCCTCGGAAGCCTATAAAAAAGACTAAAAATCACTTGATCCTCATCGATGATTGAAGACCTCGGCCAGTGCAGATAGTGTACAGGGCTACTCGTCCACTAAAAAGGGAACTTTGGGACATCACCATAATAAAAATACTTTTGACTAGCCACCTCTATGGTAACGCGGAAGAAGCCGGACTTGAAGCGCTTGTAGGAAATAGTGTAAGGTGAAAACAAAGCAATCCTGGACTGGCTGACCAACGACACCCATCGAACTGGGGTACTCGGCCTTGCACTATAATAGTGAAGGAAAGATTGAGGAGAGGGAGTAAGACCAAACATTTCACACAATAGATGAAAACATTGAAGGTAACCAGCAGAGTTGGGGTGAAGTTGACTAAGTGTCACGTTTAAGATGCGCAACACCCCATAATGAATTCGTCGAAGGGAAGATGGACATGGACGTCAATGAAAAAGGTCTCATACATGAAGAATAAATCTAACTCACTTTCTTCTCGACCATGACAAACATGGTCAATGACCAAATACTTCTCCATCAACACAATCCCCTCCTCGACCTTAGAAATTATCATAGAAACATTCGCAACAAAGTACTCCAACAACTTGTGTCATCTATACTTAAAAAACTGTTTAGTAACTTCTTTCCTTACCCAGTCATACCCAATCCTAAGATGATTGAAAATCAGAACTAATACAAATCTCTTTGTACTTTCTTTTCTTTCTTATATTATTTTAATTTATTTACACCTAATTCTTGAATCAAGTTTAATATCATTTATAAGTACATTCAGTTTTCGAGTCTAAAAAGATTTTCAATAAAGTAAATTCTTTAAAAAATGGTTTTTAAAATCAATTTACCTCTCTCTTATTTTAATCAAGCCATTCTTTTTTTCTTAATACTTATCCTTTCTCTTAGTTTAATCAAGCCATTTTTTTTTAATACTTATGTTCTAGTTTAATAATTTTGTATGTACTTGACAGATGTCTTACCCTCTTACTGTGAAACTTTTTGATATAATTAAGAGTTGGTATCATTCCATTCCACAAAGACTTTAAGTCACTTCCTTATTATACAAATTTACGTTGGTATATAAATTTCGATGCTACTAACAAACCTTTATGTAAGGACTTTGTAAAAAAAAATATATATAAAAGGGGTTCAACGAACATGATGGGTGAACTTAAGCTCTTCCTAGTAGATCAAACAAACTGAAAATTGAATATACATTTATGAAACAAAATATTTGAAAGAACATTTGAATGTCTAACCTTGGTTTTGCTATAGGTATAAGGAAACTTTATGAATGCAAAGCTTTTGTGATGCTGACTATGTTGGAAACTAGGTGGAGGGGAAAAATATAAGTAGAAGCTGCCCCTTTATGAAAGGAAACCAAATTTCATGAGCCAAGAAGAAACAAAGAAGCATTGCACTGTTAAATGCAAAAGTGAAATATAATATCAAGTGCAAGTTGTTGCAGTCAACTCCTCTGTATTCAGAATCAATTGTTACAGTGAGTAAATTTATTCACTACTATCGCATGAAAAGGTTAGAGTGAACTCTTTCACTCCTGGTTGGTTGGTGGTGAAGTCTTATCGTTGTGATGACAAATCACGTATGAGGAGAGGAAGACATTGAATGATTGAAAATGACGTTAGAAAAAAAAAAAAACCTGAGCTACATGATCTATGGCCAGCAAAGTAGGTGTCAGCCTTGAACTACTGGCCACATATTAAGATATTTACTATCGGAACTACAAAAGAGAAACACATCTCGCAATAAACGTCGACCAGTAACTTCTAATGCCATTTTCCTGGTTTTGGTGCATGAAAACAACTCTCTTTCCTGATTCATATTCTTTTGAGGATAAATTTTATTCATTTTATTTTGTGTGGCTAGATTGTTCCTTGTTCATTTACTTTATGACATACGTGGCATAATTCTCTGGCACTATTCCCAAGGTTCTAGTTTTATTTTCTTTGCATTATGTTCTCCAAGCTAGGTCAATATTCTTGTGTTCTGCACCGGCTGCACCCTCCTATCATTCTAGGAATTGGGATCTAAAACCTCCAAGATGCTTCTGTAGAAAATCAATATTGAAAATAAATTGCTCATCTCATACGCGTGGTCATTGTTATACCTATTGAAAAGTCACTAGGTGAATTATTAGCGTATACACAAGTAAAGATATATTTCATTTTAGTTTAATAAACAAATTATAGTTTTAGTAAAAACAAAATAAGTTTATTAGTTTTGTTTGAACTTCATTAAAATAATTGAATATGTGTTTAATAATATTATTATATGTGTTTAACCTTTATACCAATAAGACTTATTTACGAGTAAATCGCACATTCTCATTGTTCATTCAAATCTTCTTTTCTCCTCGGCTTGAGTTTTCTTTATTTATTAGCGTGACATTTCTAGAATCAGTGTGCATTATTTAAACAATTTTGCTTCTTGCACTTCCACAATTACTAAATACACCTTCATATTAAGAGAAAAAAAGATTAAAATGTCCTCTCTCATGTACGCATCGCTGCCATTGCCAAGCCGCCATTATTGTTGCTTCCCCCGACGCCTACACCTCCATTTCTGTTGTGCATTGCACTTGGAGAGTTAAAAGAAAAGAGAGAAGCTGTACTATATATTATATGATTGACCATGCACGACCAATTACATTTGCACTATACATTACGAAGTCCATACTCGACCGACTGAGACGAGCATCCTGGAGTGGTCGGTAACTATAACAATCGGTATTTTAGGATGTCAATGTGCTATTTCACAAGTACGAACACGGTCTACCAACCACCTGACACGTGGCAACCCCATTCGCGAGATACGCGGAAAGTAAGTACAATAAATATTAATATAATCAAAACCATAATAAACTGGATTTCACTCTAAGCCCAAATCAAATGGACCTGAACACTCTAGGCTCATCATAACGCTTATAAATACGAGTCTATTCACTATTGATAAGGTATTTCTAAACTCTGATTTAAATCACCTGCACACTCTAACCTTAAACTGACTTGAGCGTCGAAGTGCCTCTAGGACCCCTCTCCCGGGACGGTGGATCTTGGAGCATTGGAGTAATAGGAAATGAGCAATATCTAGAGTGACCAATAACAGACAAGAAGGCAGTGTTGTTGTTGGAGCTAACCAGTCTCTTGCAAGAACATTTTTGGCACCCACCGTGGGGTCAAGATTAGCCTGACAACAATGGTGACGACCATAAATCATGGAGGCCAACAAAACAATCAGGAGGATTTGGCAGCGATGCTGGCTGAAATGAGGAGCAAACTGGAGATGATGAGGAAACTACGAGAGGAAGATAGAACGTGCCATGTCGGCGCATTGGATATGCTTCGCTAGGAGAATAAGAGGCTCAGGCAAAGAGTCGAAAGGGTCGAAGGGGAACGAAGCAATAGAGAAGTCTCGGTCGAAGAGCAAGGTTCCCCACAGGAAGTCCGATGAGAAGTTCGTCAAGACCAGAGAGAAGGCGGTTCGAGACAGGAAGACCGCAATGAGACCCATCGACAAACAGGCCGAGGAGACAGGCAGGAGGAAACTTTACTTATCACAGTTGTTAATTCATCGGGGCAATTTCCCTTCATCGGTTAAATACTAGCAACCGAGTTACCTCCCAACTGGAATAATCCCGTATTAGACCGCTATTACGGATCAACAGACTCAGACAAGCACATCGACGCATACGTCACTCAGTTGACTTTGTACAAAACGGACGTTCATCGGTGAAGTTTTGTCAACATGCATGTTGTTCAAATCATATTAGACTAAAGTTGTGCCAAAACATATTATACTAAAGTTATGTCATCCTAACATGATTTCACTTTAATATGTTTTGAACTGAATTCGTGTCATCCTAACACGACTTGAGTATAATACCAAAAAAACCTAAAGACATGTGTAGCTAGCACAACTTTTACTAAAATCGTGCCTAGTTAACAATACTTCTTCGTTTACCCGACTTCCTCCACCGTCGATAAGCTCGTTTGCAACCCTAAAAGCTAAGTTTGTGGCATAATTTGTAACCAGCAAACCGCACCGTATGACGTCTGTTGCATTGGTAAACATCCGCCAAGAAAAGGAAGAATCTTTGAAAACATTCATGGACAGGTTCGGCAAAGTTGCTTTGAAAATCCGCAGACTTATTCCGGAAGTAGCTATACATCACCTGATCACTACACTCTGGCTAGGACCATTTGCCGACAACCTAGCTATGCATCCAACTTCAGATATGGATGATCTACGACAGAGGGCGACAAAATATATGCAGGTCGAAGAGCTAAGAGAATTCGCTAGAGCTGAATAGCAGGGAAAACAGAATGATCGTAGCGACCGAGATTATAATCCCCCGAAATCCAGAGAGGGACCCCGAGTTCAAAATTTACAAGGTACACACCTCTGAACACCGGCCGCGCTCGAATTCTGGAAGAAGCCCTCAACGCTAATCTGATTATGGAACCCCATAGACGTCTTTCACCCCCGGGGTCGATCAGGGTAAATACTACTAGTATCACCGTAATCGTGGTCACAATACCGAGAAATGCACAACTTTAAGAGACAAAATTGAAGAATTGATCCAAGAGCGGCAGTTACAAAGGTACACAGTAAGGTGCGAGCGAAAACCGTACTGGCGTCGTAGAGAAAGAAGCCCGAGAGAAAGAAGCCCCGAATGGAAGGCAAGAAGCCCTAGAAGTACGAGAGACGACAAGGCAGATCAAGAGACAGAAGTCCCAAGCACCAAGAAGGTACTGACAAGAGAGTAGTCAATACCATATCAGGTGGATTTTGTGGCGGTGGTCCATCACACTCGGCCCGGAAGAGACACCATAGAGCGATCAAAAGCGTACATATGATTAGTAGAAGGGAACGATGAAACATGCCGGACATCACATTCACAGATCAAGATTTCAGGGGTATCGATACACGACAAGATGACCCAATGGTTATAACCATTGATGTGACAAACTGTGAAGTTAGGAAGACGATGGTCGATCAAGGAAGTTCGGTAAACGTCCTCTACTGGAAAACTTTTAAAAGGATGGGATTAGATGAAGAGGACATACTTCCTCTAGACAAGCAGATAGTGGGATTTTCAGGCGAAAGGATGGACACGAAAGGTTATATAGACTTGCACACCAAATTCGGTGGATCCAACCGAGGATAGAAAACCATCTCAATCAGATATGTCATAGTTGATGTTAACACATCCTACAACACGCTCTTAGGACGACCGTTGTTGAACAAATTGGGTGTCATAGTTTCTACCCCTAACCTCACCATGAAGTTTCTGTAAAAACGAAAAGGAGTGGCGACAATACACGCCGACCAGCAGGCAGCGCGCAAATGTTATGTAGCCAGCTTACAAATAACACCAACCTTGACAACGGTCAAACGAGTAGTCAATCATAGGATGGTGGAACTAATAGACCTCGCTCGACCCCAAGATAAATGATGAAATTTGAATGAAATCTAAGGACGATGTGGTGGAGTGGCAACTAGCGGAGGTCGACCAGAACACCCGTATAGGAGTAGGCATGACGGACGGCGAAGCCAAAATGATTAAACAAGTGCTAACGGATAACAAAGACCTCTTCACCTGGACGGTCGAGGACATGCTAGGGATTGATCCCCGAGTGATGTGTCACAAACTGTCCATTTGCAGGGAAGCTCGACCGGTGGCATAGAAGAAAAGAAGAATGGGCGAAGAGAAGAGATTAGCAGCAGAAATCGAGATACAAAAGTTCTTAGACGCCGGGTTCATCAGGGAAATACAATCCACCGCATGGTTGGCTAATGTGGTATTGGTAAAGAAGAGCAACGGGAAGTGGCGGATGTGCGTTGACTACACAGACTTAAACAAAGTCTGCCCAAAGGACGCATACCCACTTCCCAACATTGATCGGTTAGTAGACGGAGCAGCCGATAACAAATTCTGGATGCATTTTCTAGCTACAATCAAATCCGATGTATGACGCGGTTGTGAGAAAGGCATCGTTCATTACAGAAACCTCAAACTATTGCTATCAAGTGATGCCCTTCGGCCTAAAAAATGCAAGCGCCACCTACCAAAGGATGATGGATCGAGTATTCAAGAATTAGATAGGCCGGAACATAATCTGAGACATTTGATCAGCATCTGACCGACCTGAAAGAGGTGTTCGGACAACTTCGACGATTCGACATGCATTTGAACCCGACAAAGTGCGTATTCGGGATAGCAGGAGGGAAGTTCCTAGGCTTTATGCTTACCCATAGTGGAATAAAAGCCAACCCCAACAAGTGTTCTGTAGTATTTTCAATGCGAAGTCCTTCGTGTTTGAAAGAGGTACAAAGTCTTGTTGGAAAATTAACATATCTGTCTCGTTTTTTGCCTAGAATAGCAGAAAAAATCATATCGATGGTAAATGCATTGAAGAAGGCCGATAAGTTCACATGGAGCAGTGAGTGTGAAAATTCCTTTGAAGCGGTAAAGGAGGCCGTATCGTTAACACCCATCTTGGAGAAGCCAACTCCGAATAGTAGGTTGTTGTTGTACATCTCAGTTTCAAAAAGAGTCGTTAGTAGAAACCAGTTTATTTTGTTGGGAAGCATTGCAAGATCTTGAAACCAGATATCAAGTGATCGAGAAAGCAGTACTAGTAGTCGTTTACACCGCCTGAAGACTCAGACCTTACTTCTAGAGTGACCCAGTCACGGTCAAAATCGACTACCCAGTTGGAAAGATTCTCTTAAAACTTGAACTGGCACGACGAATGAAATCTTGGTCGGTCGAACTCTCAGAGTTTGGATTGACGTTTGAACCGAGGGGACCTATCAAGGCTTAGTGCTTGGCTGACTTTGCATCAAAACATGAAACACATCAGGAATAGCAGGTCATGTGGACTCTGTGTCTAAACGGCTCATCCAACGATAAAGGATGGAAAGTAGGAGTAGTGTTGGAAGGCCCAACTGAACTAAAGATAGAGCAATCATTGCACTTTAACTTTAAAGCTTCCAACAATCAAAGCGAGTATGAAGCTATCATAGCATGCCTACACCTAGCTGAGGATATGGGAACAAAGTAACTGGTATGTCTGACCGACTCCCAGCTGACGGTCGGGCAGATAAATGACACTTTTCAAGTCAAGAATCTACTCCTAATAAGATACTACCAAAAGTTCACGACTTTCCTTTCCCACTTTGAGTCTGTGAAGGTTGAGTACATTCCCAGATCCAAGAATGAACGAGCATATGTGTTGTCAAAACTAGCGCTAGGTAAGGGCAAGGGAAGGTTCGATATCGTACCAGGGTAACCCTAAATGGTCCAACCATATCAGAAAAAAGTTGTTTGAATGTTGAAGTGGTAGAAGACTGGTGAACTACTATTGCCAACGCCTTAAAAACCTTGGCACAAGGAGAAGCCATATCAGATAAAGCCCTTGCAAAGAAAATCGCTCGATATGTCTTCGTTAGTGAGGATCTTTACAAAAGGAGATTCACCAACCCCTCCTGAAATGTATAGGTAAAAACGAGCTTCCAAATTTCAAATTTGTCGGGCCTTTATAATTCGTACATCCAGTCTACTACAATGACATTCTTTCCACACTCCATATTTTATATCTACATCCCATGGTACACTTGATGAACAAAAATAACACTTTGAAATCCTTCAAGCTTTTCCGACAATATTACCTGAAATGCATTAAAAATAAATAAATTACTGTTTCATGTGAAAACATATTTTAATTTTTTATTTAAACTTCAAATAAACAATAATTATAAATGCCTTTTGTTTAAATTAGTCATCGTTAAGTTGTCAGTTTAAATGAATAAAATTGCAATAATTTATTAGGAATAAAAATTTATGTAAAGTAATAAAATTTAATGTAACACACAAAGGCAACATATGTATATTAATTTCTAGAAAGATCCGAGACTTTCAATTTTTAAGTATATATATGAAAACATTACATGTACATCTTTGTGGATTTTGTATTTAAATTCAAATGAAAACAAATGATTATTTAAATTCATTAACCACATAAACTATTTTTAGGTTTGTTATGAACAAAGGCATTGCATAAAATGTAAGTTTTAATTCAAAACTAGAATTTGAACATAGATTGAAAGAGTAACTTGAAATCAAAGTTAAGTTTTAAGACGAAAAAAAATTAAAGATGAAAAATACTGAAAAGATAAATTCTTATACACAAGTCATGCTAACAATTAACTAGATATATAGGAAATTTAAAAGGCTTAAAGATATTGAATAATGGATATAGGAATCACATAACAAGACATGAACACAAGTTTTTCATTAGCCTTTCCTATTTTAGCACACAAAGTTTCTCATTGATTTATGCGTTAAAACCCTAAATGGTTTATTGAGATCCTGTTTTTACTCCACTAGACAGTTTGATGACCAACAGATCATATATGAAGTTTGAGTTTTTGGTGATAATTGATAAAGGCTATATTTTAGTGTTTTCAACTACAATTTTTGGATGATTTAATGTCTTTAATGTTGAGAGCAAGCATTTAATGTTCATATTTTGCCTTGCAATTGATGGAGAATGTATTATTACCCCAAATGGATAAGGAAAAGAATTTCAAGAGTATTTGAGATGAATCAGAGAAGAAGATGAGCTGGAAAGGAAAGACAATGCAGTTGTGAAAGAAATACAAAAGAGAAGAAAAGTATTGTTAGTGACAAATTGCTTAAGCATCAATTTCAGATTGAGCTAGAAGTAACTAAAGGCCTACTAGCAAAATAACCTAAAATTGGCCAGAGGTATAAAAGAGGAAAGAATCTTCACTGGAAACAGAGCTGGCTGGCGGCTACAGTGACCAATAGTGCCCTGCAAAAGAATTTCTCTTGTATTCATGGCTGCCATGTGTAACTAACTTTCATCTATTTTGGGATTGAATGTAATTTCCTCACACTTTGTATTCTTGTTGTTCATCTTGATAATGTATGAGTTATTCAAACTTTCTTCTCTATGTGAACTTAATGCTTGAATCCTTTGCACAACTGTGCTTGAACTAAAAGTCTTGAAATTAACTGGAAAGTAGTTTTGAGGTTTGGAAATTATTTAGAGTACCCATTACAATGCAACACCAGGGATGAGTTACATTGTAATGGTTGCGTGAAACAACTGTACTTAATGTGGGTTAACCCTCCATGAAAGTTGGGAATAACAGTATCATGCAAGAGAACCTATGAATTTCAAATCACGAGGAATCGGGTTGAATGAATCTTATTTGTGCAGAGTCATGGGATAAACGGGCGCTATTAATGATTTATGGTTAGGAATACAAATAGTTGAGTTAATGAGTTCAATCTCAAGATAGTTTCCCCATTGCTTCATTTATACTCTGTTTTACTATTCATTTTTACATAACCCAGTACTGTTTGCAATCTGTTCTACATTAAATCCTTAAACGCTTTTCGCTTAAGCTACTCCACTAGCTGAGGCTCGATTAATACCATTCCCTGTGGATTCGACACTTGTACTTAATTCTCTATATTACTTCTTGACTTGGTATACTTGCCAAAGATAGTCATCAATAATAGAAGGAAACTAAATATGTTATACCTGATTTGAATGTTCTAACAGTGTTTTGTGAAGCTTCAATATATAGTAAACCATCTAAATGTCTACAAAGTTGATTCATGATAGATAGTCTAATAGATTAGTTGAATGTTCAACGAATTTGGTTAAAATATAGATGATTGTGAAAAACAAATATCTTTGAATTGTTATGAATACAAAAAGATTTCAATCAGCATGCTTTATGGAAACAAAAAGATACTAAATTGACTTTGTTTTTGTGAATATCTTGAAATCTATCTTTTCTCAAATTTGTTCAATTGTTATATCATGTAAATATCTTTGTGATATATTGCAAATATTTTGAATTTTTATGGAAACAAAAAGATTTTAATTTACTTGTTTCATAGATACGAAAGGATTTTGAACTTGACATTGGGTTTTGTGAATATCCTTAAATCTATCTTTTCTACATGAATTTGTTCAGTTGTGATATTTTGGAAATATTTGTGTTATATTTTGAATGTATTTGAATTGTTATCTAAAACATATTTGAAATGTATTGAAAGATTGTAAATTCAAGTATTCCTTATTGAGTGTCTATTTCAAAAAGATAAACATATGAAGATATATAGAACCCAAGCTTAACTATTTTAAGTCTTAGGTTAGACTCGAAAAGCTATATAAAGGGATTGAGATGGAAGATAAAGAAAAAGCAAACCAAGCAGCATGAGCTACGCAAATAATCTCGTTGCAAATAAGAGTGAGAATGTCTTGTCAACCTTTTGAGCTTCTACTCTTTCGGGATGAGTGTTAAACCTTGTAATTCTTCACTTTGCAAAATTATACCCTTGTGAGTCGTATTTGTGCTATTTTTGAGAGTGTTCTTTTGTTATTTTCTAAAGTCCTTAATCTCAAAAGGAGGTTTAGAAGGAATAACCTAAAAAGGTTTGTTAACTTGTGTAACTTAGAGAGATTTGTTTAATTAAATTTTTTATTAGTGGAACTTATTAGGTAGTTGCTTAAGGGATAAATGTGCATAACCCTAGGTTTGGGGTGAACCAATATAAATATGTTTCTTTACTTGTTAAATAGTATGTTAAGACTACTCTGTTAGATGATCTATTAGATGAGTTCATCAAATAATCTATTTTATCCATTGTGAAAAGATTCTAAGGCTCCACTCAACCTTCCTTTTAGAGTTAGTTGTACTGGCAGTTGGTATTAGACCAACCTCGGTCATTAGTTCTTAACAAGACAAGAGAAACGATCTTGCTAGACTGTATGGACATTAAATGTCAAGCTCTTCATCATCTATCCTTGTTCAATGGTGAAAAGCTTGAATTATGGAAACTCAAGATGATTGTCTTTTGAATAGTGTAATATTGATTTGTTGGGAATAATTCAAATTACATTCCTTCTCTACTTGATGCCAATGGTAAGCTGTTACCAAGGAATACATGGTTTGAAGAATAAAAGTATAAATATCAATTGAATGCTAAAGCTAGACATACTCTGATGTGTGCTTTGTTTGAAGAGGAGATTGAAAAAGACTGTGTTATGCCAAGTGCAAAAGGAGATGTTGTTAGCACCAAGAGTTGCTAAATGATTTGATGAAACCAACAAAAGGATGGAGTCTACAAATGGATCAAAGCTAGCAACGTGGATTGCTTGAAGACTCATAGAGCTTGATGGGCTTTTGGTCTAGACTTAGGTTGTGTGTGTGAGAGAGAGGGTTTAGTTTTTGTTTAAAATCATAAGCTGCATAATACATAATTCAAAGTAAGCTTCAAAATTGATTTTGCTTAAACAAATTATTAAAAGGTTTTAAATAAGGTTAATTCATATTTTGACAAAACTATTTCAAAAAGGATTTTAGTAAATTGTTTTCAGGATCTGAACTTGATGAATTTTCTTTTAAGTCACAGAAAATTCAATTGATTGAACGATTAATATAATCGATTGAAGTTTTGATAGGATTAATAACCAGATTTCTTATATAAAGGGCAAGCACGTGATTTCATAACAACGAAGACATTTGAGCGAGTACTTGCGAATTTTTCTAAGAAAGAAAAAGTCGAACACCTTGATATCTTTTGGAAATTTATTTCCATCGAGAAAATCCTCAAGAACACTAATCTTTAAGCCTTGCTTTGAGTGTGAATCCGTGTAACTGTGATTTTGATCCAGATCTAAGTGTTCTACTCTGATCTTAATTCAATTTGTAATCTGTTGAGTAGAATTACTGAAGTGATTGTTCTTTTATTGATCATCTTTGTACTATGAGAGTATTGTTACATATTACATAGGGTTTGTAATTGTAACTATAGGGTGCAGTAGGTTGTTTGCTACTGGGAGCAGTGGTTGCTTGCGGGTTGCAAGTGTTGTGTATTGTGTAAAACTAATCTTTGAGATCTTGATTAGTGGAAATCTTTGCTGGTTGGCAAAGGACTTGACGCAGCCCTTGAGGAAGGATGAACAAGTATAAAATCTTGTGTTCTTGATCTCTCTTTCTCTTTTCTCGAATGCTTTGTTGTATTTTTTGTCACTTGCACAATAAACTGTTCATCGCATATAATTGATTGTTCGTTCTTCTGGTAGAACTGTTATTTCATCTGTATAACTGAATCTATTCTTGATTATATTGGAGAGTGACTATTGTTCTCTGATATAACTGTTTAATAGATTGAATTTCTGGTAATTTGTTTTTCTTGAATAGAGTGTTGTTTCTTGTTCTGTCTATTAATCTAGATTATAGTGCTAAGTGATTGATATGCAGTTTACTAAAAATAATGTTTATCTGATTATCTAGTGTTATTCTAAAATACTTTGTAAAATCAATAAATTGTTTCTGTTTCTGATTCTAGTGTTTTTTACTGGTTGACATTTGTATTGTTGTCATCATCTTGATTAATTGTTTCTTGACTGACTTGGTTTACACTCTGATTTCAGTTAAGTGCTTTTACTGTTAATTAGTTCTGAGTATATTATATTCAGTGGATTGTTTTTGTGATCTCAGTTAACTGTTGTTTACTATTTTCAGTTCTTTGTATTGTTTCAATTAATTGATTCTGAAATGGAATCTATTGATCTTTTGTTGTGCACTTCTTAATATCAATATTTAGTAGTTTTTATAAAGAACTTTCATTCTACATTTTATAAATACCATCATTGTGAAAAATTTTGAAAATTCAATTCTCCTCCCTCTTGAACTTGGCCTTATCACATGAAAGATCTAAGGAAGTAAAGAGAAATAAGTTAACACTGGTTAGTCCTTAGTATGAGATGTTCATGATGGAAGAAAATGAAAGCATCTAGTCTATGATTGTTAGGCTACAAACTATTCTTAATAGTTTGAGATCTCTTGGAACCACTATTAACTAGTATGAAATCAATGAAAGGTGTTGAGGACCCTTCCACCTATGCAGAGTTTAGGAGACTGCCTTGAGAGTGTCTAAAGACTTGGAAGCAATGCCTTTGGAAGAACTAGTAGGAATTCTTATTATCCATGAACATGTCATGTCGAGTGATGCCAAGAAAGTTAAAGTCAAGAATCTTGCTTTAAAGACTTCACAAAAAGGGAAGAAAGAAACATCTATTAAAGTTTATGAAGCAATAGTTGATGCATAAGAAGGTTTAGATACAAAAAATGATGAGTTTTCCTTCCTCACCAACTAGTTTAAAAAGATATTGAAAAAAGCATGGGAATTATAATGGTACAAGATTGAAGCACAGAGACAACAAAGAGAAGGTCATCTATTATGATTGTAAAAGGCCTGGGCATTACAAGTTAGAATATCTATATCTTGAGAACAAAGAAAAGGAAAATGAAGAAGAGAGAAAGAAGAATAAGAAATTTTAGAAAGAAAGGAATCTCATGTCTACTTGGAAAGATCTAGATTTTTCTATCTTAGATGTTGATCGACAAGCATGCATTGGTCTTATCGCAGGCACGGTCTACAATTCTACATTAGAAGAGTCTAATAAAGAGATAGGTTTATTGATATACACTCTGTTAGAGAAGCATATCAAGAGTAATATTTCATAACATTTCCCTTAACTTATTCCTCATGTTAGATTATATATAGTATTTTTACTTTTATACTCTTTAAGCACTCTTACTTCTTTTGGTAACTTTTAATTTTTAAGCACTTGTTGCCTTTATGTTCTACTTTTCAAAAATTATGCTATCAATGACTACCACTTTGTCCTTTATTCGATGTAGTTCCCCACCTTCAATAGAGAAGGTTGAGTTATTGGATTCAATGCAAAGAAGTTCGTCCCATCCTTGGAGATGAAGAGGAAACCGAAACAAACTGACTTACTATAAACTTACATTAAATTATATATAATTTGATATGATGATATCTTGTTAATATAATCTCTAATACACCTCTTTGTATTTAACATCGAGAATAAAAATAATAGAAAATTTAACTAATCATAATTAACACCTAAAATAATATAAAAATTGTTTCATCCCTATCAAGTTACAAGTGTACCCATATCCACCTTATTCTTATCTAAATATTTGTTAAATAACATTTTCCTAAAACTATAAGAAAACACAGAAAAATACATGATAATTTAAAAATTCAAATTTAAAAATTATATATTTTCTTCTCTAAATTAAAAAAAAAATAAAATTAAATAAACTTTTAAATAAAAGTATCAAGTAAACTAAATTGTTTTAGTGATTTAAGAAATTACAAATATAAGAAAGAAAGAAAAAAAAAAAACATGTATATAATTTTTTTGTACCCAATTTTAAGAAAAATCATATATTACTTATCTATATATTTGACCGATGTAAATATTACATAAACCGTACCTAAATAAAGTTCTTTTACTTATCTTTATATTTGAATGATTTAAATATTCTCCATCAACATCAACGTAACCAGTACCTACATAAATTTTTTTTTTCACATAAATTTCAAACTCAGCCAACCATTCAGAAACATGGGCGTATGAGAAAACCAATCGAACAAATCCAGGAATCCTTCAGGAATAATCGTTGTTCAAAAGGGTCTAGATCAAAGTTCAGTCGAACAACATAGTCCCCACAAACATGTAAAATACTCATTCGTTATCCTCGTATCCAATCCATTCAAATATTCTTCGTCAATATACACAATACCCAAACAACTTTACTTTTTAAACGAAGTACAATCTCTTCCCTAAATTATACATTTGCATTTAGCTTTGTCCAATGAAGAGCTTTTATATGCAGATAAATTTCAAATTTAACCAACCATTCAGAAGCATATCAAATAAAAGGACTTCGAAGAAAGGAACACAAAGATTGGCCGCTGAAAAAAGCAAGAGAACATACGAGCAAAACTCCTCCGAAAATGAACATTGTTCAAGAACTAGATCAAAGCTCAGTACATCATCATAGATGCCACAAAACCATCTTATTTTGAAACCTATCCTCTGGTAAGCCTCTACACGAGCAATAACTATATTGTACCTCAATCCATCGTTGGTTGAACAAAACCATCTTATTTTGAAACCTATCCTCTGGTAAGCCTCTACACGAGCAATAACTATATTGTACCTCAATCCATCGTTGGTTGAACCCAACCATAATAACAATAAAACCATAAACTTCAAAGGAATGAGGGAACCACACGATGTATTTGCTTAAGCATCATCAAGAGCAAGGACACCAGGGAGTTGCTTCCCCTCAAGAAGCTCTAAGCTGGCACCACCACCAGTGGAGATATGGCTCATCTTCTCTGCAAGTCCAACCTTCTCCACAGCAGCCACAGAGTCACCTCCTCCAATGATGGTTGTTACTCCCTTGCCACTCAGCTCTGCCAGTTTCTTGGCTATAGCCTGTTTTATCACAAAAGAGTCTATTCAGTTGCTATTTATAAAAGTTGAAGTAGCAGACTTTAAGACTTATTCATCAGGGCATGCAAAACTCCGCAGACTCGTCACTAAATCCAAGAAAAAGGTTTTACCAGGACTGAAATAAGGGTTTATAGATAGAAAACATATCAAGAAATGGTAACTGAAACTCTAGATCATACAGGGATGGTCAAATTTAAAAGATAAGGTTTATGCAACATGGATTTTCACTGGAAGTTATATAAGAATTTTGACATTTCACAGTGAAAAAGAATTTTATACACTCTCAAATATTAATACTATGGAAAAAAGCATTATATTATACTAATATTAGTCCCACATTGAATAAGTCAAAAAAATGTAATAGGTGAATCATCTCATTATACATTATGAAAGACTCCAGTGCACAATATATCCTATGTGTCTCACACATGTCCACAGGAAGAAAACTGACTTTCCTTTATAAAAATAAAAACAAAATAATTAGTGAAATAAGTGTTGCCTATTTGTTTGAAAGATATTGCATTGCAAGAATGTTTAGCTATAAAGCACTGTCAATCCATTTTGTTGGAGATCACATTCAATTGTTTCACTAAGTTGGATTATCCTTTCAAAATCATAATGAATGATTTGCTATATTTTATCATTCATACCTCTGTTCCTGCGGCAAACTTATCAAACTCAAAAACACCCATTGGTCCATTCCAAATGACAGTTTGAGTGGTATCCAATGCGTCACTAAATGTCTTGATGGCATCAGGACCAATATCCAATCCCATCCATCCATCGGGGATGCTTGAAGCTGGAACAATCTGAGAACATATAAAAAAAGTTAAAAGTGTATCTCAACACTAGAAACACTACTATTTATAAGTGCATTGGAATGTGGGAAATGAGTAAAATAAACACTCTAAATCATGGATTTCACACATTTTCCCTAGTCCTTGGTTGATCATTTGTTTAAAAATAGTCTTCCCATGACAAAGGGAGTGGGTGTAAATTGTCAAGAACACAATACTCAAACCACACTCAAAAATCTAGTACCTTGCTGTTAGCATCAGCAGCAAACTTGTCTGCTATGACCACATCAGTTGGAAGTAACAAAGAAACCCCCTTAGCCTTGGCCTTTTCAAGAAGTGAAGTTGCAAGGTCTAGTCTATCTGCTTCCACAAGAGATGACCCGACGGAATAACCCTGAGCCTTGTAAAAGGTAAAGATCATTCCTCCACCAAGCAATAGAACATTAACTTTCTCCAACAAGGATTCAATAACTCCAATCTTGGAAGACACCTTTGACCCACCCACAATAGCAGCAAATGGTCTCTTGGGATTAGACACGGCTCCAACTAGATAATCAAGCTCCTGAAACAATTAAACAAATAACAGATTAATCAACTGCATAAATTACATTAGTTAGCCAACATATATAATAGAGCTAGCAATTATTTCCTACAAACCTTCTGCATAAGGAATCCTGCAACAGAAGGCTTCAAATATTTGGCCACTCCTTCTGTGGAAGCATGAGCTCTGTGGGCAGTGCCAAATGCATCATTCACATAGAGATCAGCAAGAGAAGCCAGCTTCTTTGCAAACTCGGGATCATTCTTCTCTTCCTCTTTGTAGAATCTAACATTCTCTAGAAGCAAAACACCACCTTCTGGAAGTCCTGCAACCAACTTCTCAACTTCCTCCCCAATAGAGTCATTTGCCATCTTAACCTATAATCAAGAGATAGTGACACAATGAAGTAACAGTAAATTCAGTAAACAAAAAGGGGAATATCTGAACAAAAAACTAGAACAGTTAGGAGGCAAACCTCAATTCCTAGAAGTTGAGACAACCTTGGCACAAGAGGCTTCAAACTGTATTTAGGTGTAACACCTTTTGGACGTCCCTGCAAACAGAATAGTCAAGGAAAAATCACGTTTCGAGTCACTAATACTCACATCACACTTATCTGACATTACCACAACTATATTAGTTAGAAAACAAACAATGATTCAAATTGACATGTTTCACAGATCTCATTAAATAGACTGAATTAACCACACCAAAACCAATTTCAATAGAGAGCTGGGATCAACAGAAATCAAGCTCAACAATATAAATGACTTACTTCTAAAATTATAAAACAAGAGATCCTCTCCTGTAGAGAGAAATGGACAAAAAACAAGTATCGAAATAACAAGCATCACTATGGGTAACAATCAAGTTCCTTCTTTTTCCCTTTCAGATTCAAATCCTCAAAAAATAAAAATAAAAATATAGACAGTGAAAGACATGGTTTTCCCAATTACTATCAATTAAACAAACACACGCAAGCAATAAAGAATCAACGAAAAACCACATTAGTAACAAAACCTTAAATCCAACGAAAACAAAAACCCAGATTCCAAATCATTCCTAGGCTAAAACAAAAACACCTAGACACATCAAAACCATGAAAATGGTTACAAATACCATACCAAATGGCTAGAGAGGATCACTTTGGCACCATAACCAGTCAAGTACTTGATGGTGGGAACAGCAGCACGGACTCTAGTGTCATCGGTGATGTTCAAGTTATCATCCAAAGGCACGTTCAGATCGACCCTAACGAACACCCTTTTCCCCTTCAAATCACTCTCCTTCAACGTTCCCACGCTCCTCTTCGTCGCCATTATCCGCAAATCTGCACAAGCCCAAATCCGAAACCAGAAAGGGATCAGAACCCTGAAGAGAAAACACAGGAAAAATTCAAACTTTGGGGGCGAAACTCACGAAAGCTAAGGTGGAAATCTCGGTGTAGTAGTGTAGCAGAGATCAGATTCGGACGAGGTGCGTGAAGGAAGGTTCTAGAAAATTTATAGAGGTGGGTGGCACTCGTGCCTATGGCACGTGTGAGGGGTTGTGGCTTGTTTTGCGCTGTTTGGGGAACTTTTTTTTTTTTCTGGGTGGCACGGTGGGCGCAGTGGAACTACAAATGTGGAATCTGAGGACCAATTGTGGAAATTTGAATGCTAGAAAACATGGCAGTATTGTCAGAGCCCAACGTTTTTGCCCCTTTTTTGGGTCCATTGTTTGATAAAGAGGACGTAATTACGAGTGAATGTTAAACATTATTAGGCTTAAGGAATTTTTCGAATGGGCAATTTTAATTTATATCAAATTTTAATTACCGATTTAATACTTTTAATTTTTACTAACAAAAATATATTATATATTTATAAGTGAGAGTCACGGACAGAGTCTCTCGTATTGGTTGCGAGCTCACGGTTTCATCTTTTATTCCACTTTTCAACGAAGGTTCTTTTCGTTTCTTAATAGTATTACTTTTCTAATGGTCACCCACGAGTTTGTGTTACGACGAATAGGTTAAATTTTCTTAACATTTAAATGTGAAGGTGGATTAAAATTGTTTGATTTTATAAGAACCAAATTTACAGCATTGCAAAACTATACAGATCAAAAATGTATTTAATCCTAAAAATTATTAATTAAAACTTTAATGTTAAAACTATTATGAGATTTAGATGTATAACCTTTTAAGTCTTATTTATCTTAGTTGTCTATGTCTTTCAATGTTATTAAATATTTTATACAAAAGTTACTTTAATGATAACATTATTAATTTAATGTTGAACTTAATTTTGTAGGTTTTAACATTAATTTTACTTATTAATATTAAGGTGATTTTTAGTAGGCTATAGCATTTTTTAGGATATTCTTGTAAGTTTTATTCATATAATATGTTCTTGAGTCAGACTATAGCATCTTTTTAGGATATTCTTGTAAGTTTTACTCTTATGGGAATGTTTGATAAAACTTACAGTTTCATGATTTTTTATGGATATGTTAACGTAAGTATCACTTTTATATATAAAAAGTATTTAAATTTTTATAACTCAAGTTCTTAAATCTAAAATTTTTTCATCTTTCATTACCATGATGTAATAAAGATTTTTTCTTTTTTACATATTCAAGGTGTTTTAGAGTAAAGTAATCCTATTTAATTTTAATTAAGTTTGTCATCGCACAGGACCGGTTGGCTCTAACAACAACAATACCTTCTCGTGCTGATTACTTGACTGCTCCAAGAACTACTCCTTAGTGTACCGAATGTTTTGAAATCCACCGTCCCGGGAGGGGGGTCCTGCAGGCACTCCAACGCTCAAGTCAATTTAGGGTTAGAGTGTGCAGGGATATATATTAGAGTTTAGAAGTACCTGGCTTGAGATGATTGAGCCTGTATTTATAAGTGTAATAGTGGGATTAATGGATCTGGGCCCATTCTCTTCTGCTATATGATTTCGTAACAAACATTAATTATAGGATATTCAGTTACCATTTGTGTTTACCTGCAATATTCCTGTTTCTGACATAACGGATATTAATTATAGGATATTCAGTTACGATTTGTGCTTACCTGCAATATTCCTGTTTCTGGCACACCCCACGTGCTTATCACAAGATAGTTATTTAGGGCTATTGACTCGATGGTGGGTCCCAACCGAGGACATATTCTAGTCGGCCCACAATGGTTGGTCGGCCGCATAGTACATAGGCCCCCCAGTCCTTGAGGGCACGAAAGTGGCCGAAAAGGATTAAAGGTGACCGCCTGATCAAACTTTCGTATTTGTCAGTGGGGCCGACCAAGAGGGATTGTAGCGCTGGATTTGCTCGTACTGTAGCTTCGTGCCTCTTTGGTTCCGTGCGTGAAGTGATGGGTGTGTGGATTTGAGCCGTTGGGAGGGGATAAATCCGACGACGCAGGTGCGACCACGTCACCCCACGTTTTGGCTATAAATAGCCCTTGGATTCCGGCATTCGCTGTCATTTTCGTTTCTTAAGTCGAGTAGCTTCGCCAAGTTTTCGGTCGTCCATTGCCATCCTCTAAGGTAACCATGGCTTCCTACTCTTTGCATTCTTATTCCGTTTCTGGTTCTTCGAGTAGTCGGTCTTCCTCGAATGACCGTAGGAACATAGCCGAGCAGGGGGTAGGCCGTATTGGGGAATCGCTGGGTAGTACCTCCGATGAGGGTAGCTCTTCTGCTGGTAGAGATGAGGGGGGAGAATAGAGGAACCTGTGGTAGAGAATAGGGGGGTAGAGTCTCCGGCCTCCAGTAACAAACGTGGAAGATGCTAACGAAGTTAGCCCTTCTAACGATGACTGGGTGGTCCAGGTCGTCCGGACGGCGTATTCCAAATACCTCACCACTGCCGCTCTTAGGGACTTAGTCGAAGTCCAGGATATTGTAGAGTCGTCCGTCCCAGACCATGCCTTTTCTCTGCGTAGATGCCTGACGACCGACCGGGTATTTGACGGTCAGGGATCTTACCCTGCAGACTTCTTCTTCATGTATGCACGGGTGATGAAGGATTCTTGCCTTGTCATCCCGTTTGATGATTTTTGCACGGACCTCCTCCGTTACCTAAACGTCGCTCCTACCCAATTGCACCCTAACGGCTGGGCATACGTTAGGGCGTTTCAGTTTGTTTGCGCTGCCCTAGGCCTTACTCCTACCATTCCTTTATTCTTTACCCATTACCAAAGCCGGCCGAGAAGAAAGGTAGGTTGGTTGTCCCTTATTAGCCAGGCACTCAACTGTCTGTTTAATCCCTTCTCGTCCTCCTATAAACACTTTAAAGATACATTCATTAAGATTACCTTCGGGGAGGTCAGCCGGGGATATATATTTGACGGGGAGGAGCCTAAGTTTCCCTTGTATTGGACAAGATCCCTTGCTCCCGCCACATTTTGGCCAGGGTCGAGATTATCGGCGGAGGATAGCTCTGCACTTTCCGTGCTTGACTCCTTTCCGAGGGGTATTCCCGCCCGAGATATCCTCAACACTTATTGGTGTGAAGATCTGGCGAGCGCTATATTCGATACATTTTATATTTCTCTGATTATCGCATTTTAATGATTACTGACTGTGTGGTTTCCTCGCAGATATACTTGCTTCCCGGACGCCTGCCATGAACAAGGTGTTTAAAGATCTGATGTCATATGCCCCGGCCGGGAAGAGCAAGCTGCCAACGAAAGACAAAAGGAAATCGGTCCCCCGAACACCTGCGCCACAGAAGGCGGAACCCCTGACCGTAGTGCCTCCTTCTCCTGTCGGCCAGCTTGGGCCGTTAAAAAAAAGAAAATCCAAACGCAGCTCCAACCGATCATCCTCCCAGCGATTGCCCAAACGCCTCAAGGAGGGGGCCACTGATCAGGAGAAGGCCACATCTTGTAATTTTTTAAATAAAAAGATAATGGTGGCCGATCGCGTAGTCATCGGGCTGAATGACTATAAAAAGAATCAATTCGCTCCCGTTACCCGTAAAGAGCTCAGGGATGTTTGTTGGAGGTGAACGCCCGGGCGCTTTTGCTGAGTCGGGTGGTGGAAGAGTAATTGATGAAGGATGACTCCGCGGCCATGAAGAGTTTGAAGAACCAGCTGGCCGAAGCCTCCTCTTCCCTAAAGGTGCCCAGGTGGACAATGAGCGGGCGAAAGGTGAGATTCTGAGCCTAAGGAAGCTGGTAGAAGACCTGGGAGGGGAGAATCGCTTGCTGAAGGAGCAATGTTGGTCAATCGAGGAAAAGGAAAGGGCCGCTATCGGCCGGGTGGAACACCTTAGCCTAGATATCGCGGATCTGACCGACAAAGTAACCAAACTTACCCTGGACCTGGAGGAAGAGCGGCTACAACGGAAGAAAGCCGAGGATGACCTGGTGGAGTTCAAAGGCTTCGTCCTTGAACAACATGATTTGGGCTTCATACGGGCCGTGAGGCAAGCAGCCTTCTTCTACCAGGTTCCAATCGATAAGGGTAAGTTTGACAATCGCAAGGATATCTACTGGGGCGAGCTAGTGTCGGCAATAGATGTGCTGGATGAGGAGGGCGAGGATGATGAGGATGGCGGGCGTCCGGCTGCTGAAGGGGATCAACCAGACCCTGAAGTGATACTGTCGGACTAGTGTTTTGTAAATTTTTAATGGCTTGTATTCGGCCAGTTTTACGTTTCTTTTGCCACACTTGTGTATAGTAATGACCCTATCGGTCGGTTTTTTGGAATGATAATGACTTGTTACACATATAATATATTTATCATTGACTAATATGCTTGGCAATTAATTACGCTCGATCGCGCATAAGAATCTGATAATCAATGCTAACTTAAAGATTGAAACACGAGTTCTTTACTGGTCGGTATAATAGCGCGAATGGTTTCGTGGCAAGCTAAGAGCGTCTAAAGTTGGGCCACCACTCAGTCGGCCATCTTGATCGCGAATGGTCTCATGGTAAGCCAAGAGCACCTTAAGTTGGGCCACCTTTCGGTCAGTCAGCTTGATCGCGAATGGAGGTCTCATGGTAGGCCAAGAGCACCTTAAGTTGGGCCACCTTTCGATCGGCCAGTTTGATCGCGAATGGAGGTCTCATGGTAGGCCAAGAGTACCTTAAGTTGGGCCACCTTTTGGTCGGCTGCATGGGATGTAAAACCTTCTGCACGGAATGTAAAAGAGAACTGCGATTCTTATTGCGTGCGGTGCCTCGTTAAAACCTCCTTGGCCAAAACCCTCCTTAGGAAAAAATGCCATAGGTAGGGAAGAGTACACCATTGAAAAAGTTAGCCAATACACATACGTCTGAATAATAAAAATAAAATCAAACTAACTCGTAACTTTAACTGAAATAAAACTTGAGATGGTCTGTATTCCAGGTGTTGGGAATCTGCTCCCCATCCAGTTGCTCCAGCCTAACCACTCCTTTGCCTAACACCTGGCTGACTCTGTGTGGGCCTTCCCAGTTGGCCGCAAACTTGCCATCTGTCTGATTCTTCCTAGCATCGCCAGTCATTCTCCAAACGAGGTCGTCCTGCTAAAAACTCCTCGGATTTACCTTAGCATTATACCTGCGAGCCGCCCTTTGCTTACAGACTACTTCTTTTATTTTTGCCTTCTCTCTAAGTTCATCAAGGAGATCTAACTCGGTTTTCATGCATTCATTGTTCAATGAAAGGTCTCTCAGTTGTCTCCTTATTGTGGCTTCTCCTATCTCGACTGGCAACATAGCATACGTCCTGTAAGTGAGGTTATATGGGGACTCCCCTGTAGATGTCTACGGTGTGCAGCGATACGCCCATAAGACCTCGAGTAACTCATCGTCCCATTTTCCTTTGGCAGCTCCTAACCTTTTCTTCAGCTGAGACAAGATTACCTTGTTGGCGGCCTCCGCCTGACCATTCGTTTGTGGGTGCTCCACCGAACTAGTTATGTGCTTGACCCCTAGCTCAGTGAAGAAGGCTTCTGGCTTTCGGTCCACGAACTGTCGGCCGTTGTCAGTGATGACCGTATAAGGAACGCCAAACCTGCAAATTAGCTTCCACATGAAGTTTTGAACATTGGCGGCCGTGATCTTGGCCAGGGGTTCGCCCTTTATCCATTTTGTGAAATAGTCCACTGCCACAATTAAGAATCGTTGTTGTCTGGTCGTCGGTGGAAAAGGACCTAGGATATTCATTCTCCATTTGGCGAAAGGGCAGGGAGCATTTATGGTTTGCAAGTTGGTTGGCGGCTGACGGATAAGCGGTCCGTTTTCTTGACAACTTTGTACTTCTTCACGTACTCGGCGCAATCCTGACGGACGGTCGGCCAGTAGTATCCGACACGGATTACTCTGGCAGCTAATGTTTTATGACCAGAGTGTATGCCACAAATACCGTTGTGTAACTCGTTAATGAATACTCAGACTGCTCTTTCCCTAGGCATTTCAAGAGCGGGTTGCGAAGCCTCGTTTATATAGGTCGTCGGTTATGAGGACATACCGAGCAGCCTTTTTGGCCAACACCTTATCTGCCACAGCCTCCCCCATCAGTAGTGTTTTCAGGGTTCGGATAATAGGCGACCGCCAGTCTTCCGTCATCTCGATGTTCATGCAATCTTCTTCTGATACAGTTGGGTTGCTTAGGGTAAGCTGAATGACAGTGTCGAACCTGCCTTTCTTCTTACCTAGTGCAAGTTTAGACAATGCATCTGCCCTTCCGTTCTTGCTCCTAGACACATACTGGATCTCTGAGTGTTGAAATTTGGAGAGGAGGGTAGACACCTTTTGATAGTATCTTATTAACAACGGATCCTTTACCTGAAAAGTCCCGTTGATCTGACCGACCGTTAACTGTTAGTCGGTCAAGCATTTCAGTTGTTTGACTCCCATGTCTCCTACTAGGTTTAATCCAGCTATGAGGGCCTCATACTCGGCTTGATTGTTAGTTGCCTTGAAATTGAAGTGCAACGACTGCTCCACTTTCAGCCAGCCCGGGCTTTCTAAAACGACTCCCGCCCCACACTGCTTACTGTTGGACGAACCATCCACATACAACGTCCATACTACCTGTTGCTCCGGCATTTGGAGTTCTAACACAAAATCGGCCAGGCACTACGCCTTAATAGGCCCTCTCGGTTCGAACTTCAATCCGAACTCCGAGAGCTCGACTGACCACGATATCATTCGTCCAGCCAGCTCAAGCCTCAAAAGGATCTTTCCCACCGGATAATTGGTCTTCACTATCACTGGGTGACTCTGAAAATATGGTCGGAGTCTCCTAGTAGCATACACGACCGCCAACGCGGCCTTTTCTATTAGTTGATACCTGGTCTCTGCATCTTGCAAGGCCCGTCCTACAAAATAAACCAGCTTTTGGTCCTCCTGCTGCACCAAAGCTGCACTGATGGCATCCTCGGAAGGGGAGATGTACAATAGGAGTCCGCCTCCTGGGGTTGGTTTCTGTAGGATAGGGGTTAACGATATTGCCGCCTTTATCTCTGCGAAGGTTTTTTCACACTCGTCGCTCCACTGGAATTTGTCCGCCTTTTTCAATGTTTTCACGATCGGCCTTATTTTTTTGCCAATCTGGGCAAGAATTTGGACAGAGACGTGAGTTACCAACAAGGCTTTGTACCTCCTTTAAAGTGGTAGGGCTTTGTGTGTCTAATATGGCCGAGCACTTATCGGGGTTGACTTCTATCCCCTTATGCGTGAGCATGAATCCCAAGAATTTTCCTCCTTCTACACCAAACACACATTTTGCTGGGTTGAGTCTAATGTTGAACTTCCGAAGCCGGCCAAACACTTCGTCCAGGTCGATCAGATGTTGGTCAAACGTGGCAGACTTCACCACCATGTCATCAACATAAGCTTCCACGTTCCGGCCGACCTGATCCCTAAACACTCGGTCCATCAACCTCTGGTAAGTAGCACCTGCATTCTTCAACCCGAAGGCCATGACTTGATAACAATAGTTCGAGGCCTCAGTAATAAATGTTGTCTTTCCCACATCTCAGTCGTACATCAGAATTTAGTTGTACCCTGAAAATGCGTCTAGGAAGCTGAGCACCTTATTACCGACCGCCCCGCTACCAGGCGGTCAATACTGGGCAGCGGGTATGCGTCCTTCGGATAGGCTTTGTTCAAACTCGTATAGTCGACGCACATCCTCCATTGTCCATTGCTCTTTTTTACCAGCACCACATTTGCCAACCATGTGGTGTAATGAATTTCTTTTATGAATCCGGCCTCTAGTAGTTTTTGCACTTCAAGTGTAGCCGCATTCCTTTTTTCCTCACCCATTCTTCTCTTCTTTTGGGCGACCGGTCGAGCTTCCTTACATACGGATAGTCTATGAGACATCACTCTCGGGTCCACTCCGGGCATGCCCTCGGACTTCCGCTTTTTTGACGAGGACTCCTTCCCCTGGGACTGCGCTCTTGGCGCCACCCATACTATCGTCGCCTTGCAACATATCTCAGCAAGTGGCCTGCCTGAATCAGCTCCTCGATTTTGTCCTTGAGGGTCGCACATTCTCCTGTTATATGACCATGACAACGATGGTACCGGCAGTACTTACTCCGGTCGGCATTCTGGGGCGATACGCCCCTCTTTGGCTCCTTAATGAGGTCGGCACTCAAAGCTTCCTCATAGATGCGCGTCCGGCCAGTATTGAGTGGTGTGTACCTTGTAAACCTCTGTGTGCCGGGTGCATCCCTGAATCATGGGGAGTTGGACGATCGATCACTTCTTCTCCCTTGTCCTTGCTCACCTCTTGAATACTGTCTCAATTCTTCTACCTGCATAAATTGAGTAGCCCTCCGGCGGAGATCATCCATGTTGGCCGGGGGTTGCATGGCCAGACTGTCTGCGAATGGTCCTAGCCTGAGCGTTGTGATCAAGTAGGCCATTGCTACCTCCGGTAGGAGTCCGCGGATGCCAAGAACGACCTGTCCGAACATTACCATGAAAGACTTGAAGGATTCTCCCTTCTCCTGTCGGATGTTTACCAGCGCAACCGACGTAATCTGATGTGGCTTACTCGTTTGTGCTTACCATTTGTGCTTACCTGCAATATTCCTGTTTCTGACATAACGGATATTAATTACAGGATATTCAGTTACGATTTGTGCTTACCTGCAATATTTCTGTTTCTGGCACACCCCACGTGCTTATCACAAGATGGTTTGTTAGGGCTATTGACTCGATGGTGGGTCCCGACCGAGGACATATTCCGGTCAGCCCACAGTGGTCGGTTGGCCGTATAGTACAAAGTGTTTTATAACAAAGGATAAAATATGATTTTATAAAGTATCAAATCTTCAAAGACACAAATATTTCAACTAGTCCATAGATATATAATATTTTGTTTTATGTCTTAGTTTGATAAGCTTTCACTTAAACAAAATGATAGAAACATGTGGTCTTAAGTATTACATGGTTCGACTCTAATATTATAAATGTTTCCTTTATATTGTACGAAATTGTCAACATCCAATTTCGTTTGGACAAATAAAATTATTTTAAAATAAAAAAAGAAATTTAGAAAAAAAATAAATAAATAAAAATAAAAATGTGTATTATTTACTTTTTATCATTTTTCTATAAGTATGTTTGCTTTGTCATTTAAAATAAGGGAAAAAAAAGAGAGAGTTTAGGCTTTATTTTATTTTTATTTTTAAAAATCAACAACAAAAAGACAAAAAGAAAGGGATTTCGGTGCTTACTGCAGAAAATAAAAAAGAAATTACAGGAAGCTCAATCCATTAAGAGATTTAGTCATAAAAAATAAAATATTTTTAATAAGGCCCAATTTAATAAGAGGTTCAGTTGAAAAAAATAAATAAATAAAACTACTTTGATTTAGTCTAATTAGCCTGATTGAGGTCCAACCCATTAAGAGTGTGTCAAAAAATAAAAATAAAAAATTGCTATTTACACCCCTCCCAATTAAGTGTTGTCACGTCACACTTTCTCTCTCTACTGGATATTCTGACTCCTCTTCACTAGCCTATTTTTAATGAAAAAGTTAATTAAAAATTGGTAAAAATTGATTGGAAATTTGAATGGGGAGGCTGGAAGAATCTGGTAATAATGAGTGATTATTTTGCTTAATTGCAATAATGGGTGATTATTCTGCTTTATTGCAAATAATGATAATAATTGGTGATTATTCTACTTAATTACAAATAATTCTGATTGATTTTTAGTTTTCTTTCACTTAATTAGCAGATTAATTGAGGGGTCTAGTGAAATTATATACATAAGGCACCAAAATAAGAGTAAACCCACGTTTTATTAAACAATAGAATTATACACGTTTTTACCATTTGCTACAGACGCACATTTGATTCACAGTTTTCAAAAGGCAAGAAAAATGGTAAAGAATTCAAAGTTCAGAATCCAAATTATACAGTATGTTTATGCTTGCATTATATTATTGTAATGTGATTTTTCTGATGTGTTTGTGATGACTCTGTGATTCCGGGTATGCTTGATCTACGTAAATATCAATATTTGTGTTAGTTACCCTGCATGATATATTACCCAATTAAAATCGTGAAAGATGTAAATTGTACTTGTTAGGAGATGGCTGCTTTATGCACTTTCTCAAATCAAACCAAAAGATTGTTGTCCCACCAGGTCTCATGCTCTCCACAAAGCCAAAAATAAAAAAAGCAAGCCAAAAAAACAGTCATTATCAAAAGCCTGAAACTCAATAGCCATCACCTATACTCACAAAACATCATCCCTCCAAACACAAAAAATTGCAATCGAGAATTACCCAAAATACAAAGAAGCCATAGAATCCTAAACGCTGAAATTGAATACCTCGGAATCCTTCAATTAGAAAACCATAAATAGACAAAATCAACACATTTAGAAAATTAAATCAGAATGATGCAAAACTAGAAATTCATACTTAGAAAAAAAAAACAAACTTTAAATTCCAAATTCCCCATATTAGGAACTAACGTAGAGTTAAAACCCGTGATTAGCTACAATACGATCACCCCGAACCATACTGGAACCCGGAACCAAAATCCAGAACTCAAAGCTATTACCAAAATACCCAATTCAGAAACATCCCAGAATTCAACCCCACCATCAAATAAGATTTATCATTAGAATACCAATTACACCCAAGAACTCATTTAATCCCAAAAATTTTCATCTAGAAAAAAAAAAAACAAACACAAAACCTGTATCTCAATATTAGAAATCACAACAATTTCATGTTCAAAACCTAAACCCAATTGAATAAAAAAAATAAAAGCATCAAAAGTAGAAACCCATTCCCTATAATCTAATCAGTGCTAAAAACAAAAAACCCCAAATTCAGAAATCCAATGCTCAGAAAAATCCCCGAAAACCCAAAGTTGAACCCTCAAAATGGTCCTCAATTCAATAGCCCAAAATGAGAGGATGAAGAAGTGAGAAGAAGAGAGGTTGTAGGTTTGTTGCCAAGTGGAACCGTGACCGCATTCCATGGTGGTGTTGCATTGCTCTTCCCTGCTGCCAAATCCCAACTTCACCGCCAGCCAAAGGAGCTCCATTGTCAAGGGTTCTTAAGTCACAATGTTAGTCGTTGTCGTGTGCCTCACGTCCTTTGTCCCGGCAAGCCAGCCCTTCAGTTTGGAAGTCGCAGCAACCCCGAGACTCCCGCTATGCAAGCGGAGTCGTTTTCCACCGCTACACCACCGGGATACCAAAGCCCACGTTGTCGGTGACAGGCACAATATTACTCATAGCCAAACCACCTCTAGACACCACTGGCCTCGATCGCAACTTGGGTCATAGGATCTGTCGCAACCGGGATCACGACGGGACGATAAAAAAATTATTTTAAAAATTATTTTGATAGATGTCAACACCCAATTTCGTCCAGATGAAAAATAAACGTGTTTCTGATCAATTCTTGAAAAAAATGAAAAAATTGTCGTCTAGATTAAGTTTTTATTACTTGTTTGGATTTATTGTTTTCTTTAATTTTTCTTCTATTTCCAAAAATACAAAAAATATATTTTATATTTTATAATTGTCTTTACATTTGTATTCTATTTTTGAGAAGGAAAAAAAGATAAATATATGGTTTAAATTATTATTCTATTCTAACATTTTAAAAGAATAAAAAATACGTTTTATGCTTACTTTATCATTTAATAAAGAAAAAGTATAAAAATAAAAATGGATATTAAAAAGTTTAAAAAAATGAAAAAAAAAGTTTTTAAATAAATATATAAAACCAAAAAATGAAATGTTTCTTTTTTAAGTATTTAGTTTAAGTTTCTATTACCTTTTAGCATGTTATTTTAGAAAAAGGAAAAAGGGGGCTGATTGTGAAACTTAAAATTGGAAGTGTGAAAAGTCAAGGAATTATTTAACATGTTATTTCATAAAAAAAATAAAAATATAAAGGGTTGATTGTGAACTTGAATTGAAAGGATCTTAGTGAAGAGTCTTTGAGGGGCCGACATCATTGAACATACATGAAATTGAAAGGGTCTTAATGAAGATTCTTTGTGGGCCCAACATTGTTTATAAAGAAAATAAAGATAAAAATGATAAAAAAACATGAATGGCATTAGAACAACATACAAAGGCTGCAACACCCTCTCTCCCTCTATTTACCATTGGGAAAATGATACTTTGACACTGGTTTTTCTCTTACTTCCATTTGACACTCCAACGTGGCAGTGTCGTCCCGCGTGGCAAAGAAAGAGAAACAAAGATGGTTTTCTGCTTACGTGGTTCATGTTTGTCTTTTTGCAAAGGCTGTCTTTTGTCATTTGCCATCTGAAAAATGTAGGGCAATTTGAGAGGGAAAAGCATATCTCATTTTCTCATTGCACTCATTAACCCCGCATGCTCTGAAGGAGAGAGAACAGAGGAAACAACAAGATTCACGTTCCTTCTGCAAGATTCACGTTCCTTCTGCAAGATTCGTCTTCCTTTTGCAAGATTGGCATTCCTTTTGCCCACCATCGAAGCTTTACCGTTTGCATTGGTGGTATTGACCCTAAACCCTAAGGTTTTTTGGTGTGAAACATGCTTGCTGTGTGTCGATGTTTGCTTCGTTTAGGGTTTAGGGTTTGTTCATATGATTTGGTTTTGCTTGCTAGTTATGCATGTATGCGAAAAATGAGATCTTGCTGTGTTCTGGATTGCTGGTGTCAATGTTTGCTTCGTTTACGGTTTAGGGTTTATTCACATGGTTTGATCTTGCTTTCTGGTTATGCCTGTACACGAAAAAAAATGGTTTGTAGATGTGTTATGGGTTGATGATGTCGATGTTTGTTTCGTTTACGGTTTAGGGTTTATTCACATGGTTTGATCTTGCTTTTTGGTTATGCCTGTACGCGAAAAAAAATTATTTCTTGATGTGTTATGGGTTGATGGTGTCGACGTTTGATTCGTTTATGGTCATGGGTTTGTTCACATCATGTATGTTCCAAAATTAGACACAACGAACCACTTAGGTGAACTGAGCTAACCACTTAGTGCTTTCACCCCTCAAACAAATCTGTATGTTCCAAACGTACACACAGCGAACCACTTATTTGAACTGAGCGAACCACTTAGACATTCCACCCCTGAGACACATGTTTGTGTTCCAAAAGTACACACAGTGAACCACTTATTTGAACTGAGCTAACCACTTAGTGCTTTAACCACTCAAACAAATGTGTGTTCCAAAAGTACACACAGCGAACCACTTATTTGAACTAAAGCGAACCACTTAAACATTCCACCCCTGAGAGACATGTCTGTGTTCCAAAACTACACACAGCGAACCACTTAGGTGAACTGAGCTAACCATTTAGACATTCCACCCCTCAAACAAATCTGTGTGTTCCAAAAGTACACACAGCGAACCACTTATTTGAACTGAGCAAACCACTTAGTGCTTTCACCCCTCAAACAAATCTGTGTTCCAAAACTACACACAGCGAACCACTTATCTGAACTGAGGTAACCACTTAGTGTTTTCACCCCTCAAACAAATCTGTGTGTTCTAAAACTAGACAGAGCGAACCACTTAGGTGAACTGAGCTAACCACTTAGTGCTTTCACCCCTCAAACAAATTTGTGTTCCAAAACTACACACAGCGAACCACTTATCTGAACTTTGGTAACCACTTAGTATTTTCACCCCTCAAACAAATCTTTGTGTTCCAAAACTAGACACAGCGAACCACTTAGGCGAACTGAGCTAACTACTTAGTGCTTTCACCCCTCAAACAAATCTGTGTGTTCCAAAATTACACACAGCCAACCACTTATTTGAATTGAGCTAACCACTTAGACATTCCACCCCTCAAACAAATCTGTGTGTTCCAAAACTACACACATTGAACCACTTATCTGAACCGAGGTAACCACTTAGTGTTTTCACCCCTCAAACAAATCTGTGTGTTCCAAAACTACACACAGCGAACCACTTAGGTGAACTAAGCTAACCACTTAGACATTCCACCCCTCAAACAAATCTGTGTGTTCCAAAAGTACACACAGCGAACCACTTATCTGAACTGAGGTAACCACTTAGTGTTTTCACCCCTCAAACAAATCTGTGTGTTCCAAAACTACACACAACGAACCACTTAGGTGAACTGAGCTAACCACTTAGGTGAACTGAGCTAACCACTTAGCTTCTTGTGGGTTCTCGGATGTCATACTCAGTGATACACTTAGGATTCCTAAAGAAATATTTATGTTGGGTGGTGATCTTTACGGTCAATAGTACCATACAGTTGCTGCTGCAGTCTTGTTGGACTGATTTTGCAAAGACTGTGACTTGAAAGCAGGAAATGTATTTGTGTTTGAAAAAATTAAAAAGGCATGGTTTTGGTTTTAACCTTGTTATTTTTCTGTCATATAGGCCAGACATGAAAATAACATCTCTAAATCGCAATTCCTTGGTTCTTAATTTTTTCAAAGACTAATACATTTCCTACTTTTAAGTTATTGTCCTTTACAAAATCGGCCCAACCAGACTTCAGCAGGTATTTTGTAGTGTTATTATTTGACGAAGTGAGGTATTCATGCCAACTTGTTTCTTTAGAAATAAAAAAACTCACTCTGTTAAGTAGGTTTTGGTGCTTGTGGGTTCTCGGATGTCATCCTCAGTGATGCACTTAGGATTCATAAAGAAATATTTATGTTAGGTGGTGAACTTCCCGGTCAATAGTACCATCCAATTGCTGCTGTAGTCTTGTTGGACTGATTAAAAAGCCATGGACTGATTACGTGTGTGATCCAAAATTACACTTATCTGAATTACACACAGCGAACCACTTATCTGAACTGAGGTAACCACTTAGTGCTTTCACCCCTCAAACAAATCTGTGTGTTCCAAAACTACACACAGCAAACCACTTAGGTGAACTGAGCTAACCACTTAGACATTCCACCCCTCAAACAAATCTGTGTGTTCCAAAAATACACACAGCGAACCACTTATCTGAACTGAGGTAACCACTTAGTGTTTTCACCCCTCAAACAAATCTGTGTGTTCCAAAACTACACACAGCGAACCACTTATCTGAACTGAAGTAACCACTTAGTGCTTTCACCCCTCAAACAAATCTGTGTGTTCCAAAACTACACACAGCGAACCACTTAGGTGAACAGAGCTAACCACTTAGTGCTTTCACCCCTTAAACAAATATGTGTGTTCCAAAATTACACACAGCCAACCACTTATTTGAACTGAGCTAACCACTTAGACATTCCACCCCTCAAACAAATCTGTGTGTTCCCAAACTACACACAGCGAACCACTTATCTGAACTGAGGTAACCACTTAGTGTTTTCACCCCTCAAACAAATCTGTGTGTTCCAAAACTACACACAGCGAACCACTTAGGTGAACTGAGCTAACCACTTAGACATTCCACCCCTCAAACAAATCTGTGTGTTCCAAAAGTACACACAGTGAACCACTTATTTGAACTGAGCGAACCACTTAGTGCTTTCACCCCTCAAACAAATCTGTGTTCCAAAACTACACACAGCGAACCACTTATCTGAACTGAGGTAACCACTTAGTGCTTTCACCCCTCAAACAAATCTGTGTTCCAAAAGTACACACAGCAAACCACTTATGTGAACTGAGGTAACCACTTAGTACTTTCACCCGTCAAACAAATGTGTGTGTTTCAAAATTACACACAACGAACCACTTAGGTGAGCTGAGCTAACCATTTAGCTGCTTGTGGGTTCTCAGATGTCATGTTTTAGTGATAAACTTAGGATTCCTAAAGAAATATTTATTTTGGTTGGTGATCTTCACGGTCAATAGTACCATTCAGTTGCTGCTGCAGTCTTGTTGGACTGATTAAAAAGCCATGGACTGATTACGTATGTGTTCCAAAATTACACTTATCTGAATTACACACAGCGAACCACTTATGTGAACTGAGCTAACCACTTATCTGGGTTTCTATTATTTTTTTT
>Ga0209489_100301_pt1 | contig 86856 bp, 29 predicted proteins | sample SiratrowhiteBW_FD_187527 | JGI IMG/M metagenome (GOLD analysis project Ga0209489, IMG submission 187527) | Root nodule microbial communities of legume samples collected from California, USA - Siratro white BW (SPAdes) (version 2) | ecosystem: Host-associated > Plants > Roots > Nodule | place...
AAAAACGGAACCTGGTTTACGTTGAAAGAAGGTGATGGTGTAGAGGAGGCAGAAAATGTGTTCCCATATCAGAGCGATGAATCATTTCGTATATACGTTAATAAATGCTGGTGTAGTTGAAGCTCTAGGTTAAATTCCATTGACTGCGGCTACCCGTTTCAGCCTCCTGTTCTACTTACAGATGTAACTTTTAAATTATTATACCTTTATTGTAACTCATACTAAGTTATACCTTGTTAATAATTTTATATTTCTTTTTTATTTACATACAACAGCCCTGTAATATACAAAATAGAGTTGGATGTCACATCTCTAGCTCCAAAGAAAAAAAACATGCATTTTTCTATTAATTTTAATCATTTTAGTAATTGTCTATACAAAATTTATTAGCTTGATCTCACCTAATTTTCTTAGAATAATTCTGATGTATTTTTTTTTTCTTTCTAAAACACAAGTAATAGTAAATTATGACTATATCTTGCATGGTTTTTGTCAAATTTTATGAAAATTAAACCGTAAACAAGAAAATCATGATTTTTTTTATATATCTTAAGCAGTACATTGATTAAAAATAACATTTGATGTAAAAAGTAATAATATTTTACACTGACAGAGACCATGATTAGGTGACAAATATATTATGATAAATTTAAAATAAAATTAATAGATATTATTCATGCATGAAAACATAATTATATTTTAAAGCGTCTCTTTAACAATTATAAAGTAATTCGAACAGTTGTAAACTACCCAATTAGAAGTAAGCATATATAAATGTGATCTACGGTTAATAATAAAAAATAAATAATGCTAACCAACTTCAACGAGCTAAAAACAACAACAATTATGCTAAACAGCTTCAACCATCTATCTCTTATATATTTCTTTTAAAATAATATGCTATCTAGCACATTTACATTATTTTCTTTTTTTTTATTAGAATAAACAAAGTACATAATGCTGTCTCGATTTTTTAACAATATTTAGGATAAGAAACCTATGAATTAATACTTAGCTCTTAATCTTACTTCTTCAGAAAACGTCATAATTTTTTTATATTAGAGATAACAACTTTTTTTAAGTGGATATTACCCTCACTTATCTCTTCAATTAGAATGTTAATATTACTATCTCCTTCCTATAATTGAATGAATATAAATAAAAATATCAAAATCTTAAAGGATTAGTATAATGTTCGCGTAAGATTTTGTACTCTAATAAATTTTGCAAATTTACTTTTAAAATTATTTTTTTAGTATTTTATAAAAGTTATTGCTAGTTTGATTCTTATTTTTCTTTTAAGTAATCAATTATTTATTAAATAACTACGTCAACAATCTAACGGAATTTATACGTGTATATATTTTTTAGTTTAACTAAGTTTTTGGTTCCAATAAATTAGTGGATTTTGCTTTTTATTCTCAATAAGAAAACTTTTGCTTTGAACTCATAATATTTTTACATTTTGATCCTTATTGTTAGCTAACATCCTTTAAGAGATGTATTTCCCGTTACTTGATATCAGCAACTAGGTTGAAATAAAATAAATAAATTAATGTGATGCAAGCAATGACCTAATCCTTACATCTCTTTTTTATTTTTATTTTCTGTATTTAAGGGTGATATCCGTAAAGAGAATTTATGATTTGTGGGGAATTTATTTTTCCAAGGTTTTTCTCTGATTAAAATGTGAGCAAAACGAATGACAATAAATTTGCAAGAGATCATCCGGTGCTAGTAGGTATGAAAACAGGACAGGCGTGCATACGGTCTATCAGCTATCCTGTTTGGTCAAAAAATAATTTGCTTTATTATCCATTGTGTTGAGCGGTGGGTAACGTTGAAAAAATATCCACAAATTATTTATTTTGCTTTTTAAATTTTAAAAAAATGTATTCCAAAACAATTCTTTAGAAATATAAATTTATAAAAAATTAATTTTAAGTAAAATTCAAATAAAATTACATAATAAGTAATAAAATATTAATGTAAATAATTTGATCTTATTTGAAAAAAATAAATAAATTATACCATAAAATATAAATTTTAAAAATTAATATTTTAAAAATAACTTCAATTTTATAGGTCTAAAAAGATATAAATATATAAAATTAAATTCTAAAAATTATTTAAAAATTAATATTTTTTACCAATAATTTTATTTTTGTTTATTTAAATATTTTTAAATACTAAAATAAAATTTATAATAATTATTAACAAGTAGGGAATATTTTTGAATTAAATACTATGATATTCATATCAATCACATTAACAAACAGGTAATTGAAATATTTATTAATCCACATATAACTATTAAAGATATTTATTTATCCTTTCATTACAAATTCTATCCACAAATATTTGCGTATATATGGATTCTTTTATCATTCCTCATTCTACTTACCACATGGAGAAGAAATTTCTACACACATTTATTTTACTACTTAAAAGTTTACAATGACATACCAAAAACACTAGTAAAAAATTTATGAGACCAAAATAGAAAAAAAATTGTAAAAATAAAATATTTGTATCAGTTTTACTCAATCAATAATCTCATTACTTAATAATCAACTCATCACTTAATATAAATAAAAGAAAAATTTGACTTAATATAAATAAAAGAAAAATTTGAAAATCAACTAGGAATTAAAAACTTATTTAATTCTTAAAATAAAATAAATATTAAAAGAATAGGAATAGATTTTTTTTATTTGTCAAATAACTAGTGTGCAATGCATAAAAGTGTGAAATATGGATGAGAAGTTAAAGTTGAAATTTACTAAATCTCCCTTCATGCAATCATATATTCAAATTATATTAGTAATAATTAAACTTGTAATTTCAGTTCTTTAACAATTTTGTTGATGAAAGATTTAAATATGTGTAAATAAAATTAACTTATCTTAGTATTAATTTCAACGAGGTGTTATCTTTAAAAGTATATTTTTTTTTTTTAATTTCAATCAAATCCCAATAGAATGAGTAAAAGATAAGCCGTATCATATAAGCATTATATATGGAAAAGGGCAATCTAACTAAATAAAACTTTTTTTTTAACTAGAAAGTTACATGATTTTAAGTCTAGTAACATCTAATCCCAATAATAAATTATTAGTTACTGATAATTATCATATAGAAGCAAATTAATGAATTGTAATGAATTTTCCACACAAAAAAATTCTATAATATATATATATATATATATCCTAGAAAGGGCTGTGGTCACATAAACAAGGTAGTATTCAAGGATGGAATTGTAGATGTTGATGAAATCTTTAGTTTAACTCAACTTAAGAGCTGTCTGTGGGCTAAGTATAAGATGAGGAGAACCTCATTTTCTTTTTCAGATTGAATTTTATTTCCAGTATTGTGCCTCCAGTCTTTGGCATAGTAACTTTGAGGTATGTTGGATGACCCCCTTCCCAATTATGTAAGTGAATATGTATTTGTGTCTATTTTTGTATTGTTATCTTCCTGGTTTTTGGTTGTTCTCTTTCAAATGCCTTAGTTTTGGTTTTCTGTTCTGTTGTGTAAAGTGTCTTTTTGTTTGGATTTTTGTTTTGATAGTTGAGACACTGATTCTTGGATAAGGTGTGTTTTATAAGGATTGGAATATCCCTTAAGTGTTTATTGTATTCATTCTTTGCTTTTCAAAATAAATATATATATATATATATATATATATATATATATATTTTATCTTTTTATTTATATATGAGAAATTACAAAATCTTGAACTTAAACAAGCATTGGACATTAGTTAAGTGAGCCATGCTAATTTTCCTTTTTACTAGTTTTTTTTTTCACTTAGATATTTAATTCTTTTTTTTTTCAATTTTTTTCTATCTCTCTTAAATGCACACCCTATTGGTTTTCCTTAAACCAATTTTTCTTTTTCACATAGCTAAGTTGAATAATTCACAAAATATAGTAAAACGCTCAATTTATTTAAATTCTCAAAAACTAATTTATTTTTTATATATCTAAAATTCAAAAACATACTATATCATATATATATATATATATGTCTCTGTATATGTATATATAGGTATTCAATAATCATTATTTATAATATAAGTATAAATAATACATCCTCATCTTAAAGTCACTGTAATATAATTATGTAAAACTTAGATCATAAATAATAAAAAGTATACTTAATCTAACATGTGAAAGTAAAATAATATATTACTTGTTCCCATGTGTATACAGGACATACACTTGTAAACTTCAATTTTTTTTATTACATATAGTTAATATGCAAGTTAATTATATCACAAAATTATTTTAACAAAATATGCTTTAGAAATTGTATGATTATAACATACGTACTCTTTAATAAATGCGATCATAGTTTTCTAATTTTGTAGTAGACTTGTCATCTAACAGATTATATTATATGCCAATATAAAACTGATAATAAAAATCATAAATGTTCATGACAAAACCTATATGTCCTACAATAATCCCTTCTACAGGAAAAAAAAGGGAATTTTTTTGGCATAAAATATGGGTATGCCCTCCTATTCCTTGAGGAATTCAAAATTTCCGTGAGTCTGCGTGAAAACCAGAGAACATGTTTGGATAAAAAAAATTGGCACCAAACAACCTACACAAATTCTAATTAAGCATCGTTGAAGTAGACTTTTCCTTTTTCATATGCCCCACTAGGCCACTTTCCTATGCCTCCTCACTGCTTAAAGTCCCATAGATAAAAACTTTATCTTTTTTAAGACAATACTTTTATTATTATATGGAAAAACTCAATCTATTACTTGTGTTATAATTATTTAGTCTGCTAGGATGATAGGTATATTGCTGCCATATGAGATGCTACAAGAATCGTTTTGTGGGCTATACTTAATAAGCAAATAACTGTTTTTTTATTCAATTTTAAACTAATTTTGCGGTTTCCCGAAGAATACAGCAATAACTTAACAAACATCATAAAGTGAAGAAAAATAAATAAATTCATTATGAATTAGTGAAGCATGACTCCTTTAATATAGAACTCCACTATTCATTGCTCCTATGAGCTTTACTCCTTTAATTCCTTGGTTCTCATTGCTTCTTCATTCACAAGAAGCCTATAGTGGACAAAGTCTGCACAAAGCCTCCTCATTCATCTTCAAATTCCAGGTTAGTAACTTCAGCTTTTGAATATGTTATTGTTCAATATAATTTTTAATAAACTTAAAGGTGCACAAAGCCTCCTCCTCATTCATCTTCACATTCCACGTTAGTAACTTCAGCTGTTGAATATGTTATTGTTCAATATAATTTTTAATAAACTTAAATAATAAACTTTTAGAAAATGATTCATCTTCAGATCTCACAAAAATGAGAGCCAAGTCAACTCATACAAGGGAATGACATCACCTTCAACCCAAAACCTTAAGGCATTGGATTTGTGAGTCTTCTTTCTTATATGTTGCTCAACTTTCTCATTCATATCCAATGTGAGACTTAGACTCACACTTCGATACCTAACAATCTCTCCCTCAAGTGAGAGTCCTCTCTTCCACATTGGTACACTCCCCTCGAGCGGAAACATTTTCAAATACGAATACCTTAATCACAAACGAGAGGGCAAACTGGGGAGATCTCACAAGAATGAGAACTGAGTCAACCCATACAAGGAAATGACACCACCTTCAACCCAAGACCTTAAGGCATTAGGTTTGTGGGTCTTCTTTTTCATATATGTTGCTCAACTTTCTCATTCATACCTAATAAATTGGAACTTAAACTCACACTTAGATACCTAAATGTGTTTGAGATAAAATTATTTATTATTATAATAAAAAATGAAAAAAAAAATACTCGATCCAAATGAAGTTTTGGTTTTGCATGTACAAATTATGAGTTAACGTGACTATCCATTCTGTCGTTACTTTCTTTGAAAAGATTTATTTATTTATTTTTTTAAAAAAAACATTTGTACATAAATAAGCTCTAATTGAGTGCCGCATACAACAAAACGGCAGGAGAAATGAAGCATAGCGCAGATTTACATGTATGTATAGTGCTTCTTACTTTCGGACCCTCTTGTATCGTTTCTTGTTCCCATGTTTCCCTACCCAAATGAAGAGACCTTCCCATTGGCCTTTTGAATTGATACACTGTAGAACACTTCTTGTATTAGAATAATAACTCAATGTTTTTATTAGAGGAAAGTCAATACTTATATTAGATAAAATATGATGTTTAAATTATGAATTGATGTAATATAACGTGATGCCTATATTTAAGTATAATTCAATACTATGACTATTTGATGTTTTTATATAATAAAGTTTGACGTTTTCATATAGGCAAACATAATGTTTACCTTTGAATGTTAAGAACACTGAATGATCCTTCTGATATAATATTTTAATGATAATAAATATTATTATATACATGAAAGAGATTATTTATTATAGAATATTATCTTCGAATATGTTGGTATTAACTAATAAATATGTGTTTAAGAAATAACATTTTATATAGGAACATGACTAAGGTTTAATGCTTCCGGTCAATTAACAAAATATCCTACAAAATAGCTATGTAATAAAAACTAACCTAAAATTTAATTTTAGAGATAAATAAGATAATACCTATTTTTCTAACAGAAGAGTTGTTTAACTAAATAAAATATAGTTATTTACTTTTTATTTTTATAACAAACATCAATTCTCTCTCAGAAGATAATCTTTCTTGAAGATATTGTCTCTAAAAAAATATTCTATTTGTCTAAGCAAATATTCTGTTTTATTTTTGTAAAAACTATCAACTCTTTTCCTAAGAATATATTATGTTTTATTCTAATAAAACCACCAATTATAAGAAGATATTTTATTTATAAAAACTACCAAATCTATCTCTTTCTTTAAGAAGATATAGAGTTTCATTCTTATGAAAATCACCATCTCTCAAATCTCTCAAACAATTTCTCTTTAAAGTTTTCTACCTTCTCTCTAGATTTGCAATCTCATCAGATTGATAATCAGAGGACATTCCTAGATTCCTAACGTTGAGTAGATGAAGATTGTCCATGATTTTAGGGTTTTTGAGTATATCTATTCTATAAAGCTAAGGGAAGCTAACTTAAATATTTTTAATGGATATTTTAATTACTTGTCTTTTGAATTTGTGTAAGGGAAGCTAGTTTGATTATTTTTCATAAATATTGTAATTATTTGTTTATTAATGAATTGGATGAATGTTTATGTATTGTATGATGTAGTATCAATGTTTGTGAATGATGTGGTGTGTGATCGAGACAAAGTATCTTTAGAAAAAGAGCTACCCGTGTTGAGATTATTAGGATGTGCATTGTTTGGGGATTCAAGGAGGTATCCTGACTCTACTGATACATTGGATTCACATAGATGGGTATTGTTAGATATTATTGTTATTTTATCTTATTTTTTGATTTGTCATATTAGAAAAACATAAATGTATGTAAAGTAAGAAGTTCGTATTAAAATGTTAATATTTGGTAGTGTTTTTTTAGTTTAGCTTTATTTTTACTTTTATCTAGGAAAAGTGTTTAGGATGCATTTTCAAGTACGTTGAGTTGTATAAAAATTGACACACATCTAAAGTATGTTTTTTAATTTAATTTATTTTTGACTCTCAAGAAAAAAATTAACAAAAAAATTTACAACACAATTAATCTTATTTTTACATATAAAATTAATTAATTATATTATTTGGTTTTATTAGTTATCTAAAAACAATGTTTAGAAGATAACCTTCTATAGATAAAATAATAATATTTGAATGAATATTTGCAATGATAAAAGTGTATATATATATATATATATATATATATATATATATATATATATAAAAAAAAAATATATATAAATATATATATAAAAATAAAAATATATATATATATATATATATATATATATATATATATATATATATAAAGCCATGCTTAAATCACATAAAATAGTAATAGGTACATACGAATACAATATGTATATACAAAAATAAAATCTTTTTATATATTGCACAAAACTTTTACTTTTATGTTAATAATAGACACATACAGAAACAAGACATTTGTATAACAAAACCTTGTATAAATTTATGAACGCAAGGTTGATGAGATCAAGTTAAAGATACTCAGAGAGTAAAGTCGAGTTAGAGATGCCCATAATACAAACTTAAACTAAATATGTTCATGACAGTGAAGTTGAGATAAAAAAAAATTCAAGGTGAAGTCATACTTGGAGCCATAAACATTATAAAAACAAATACTGAAATTATGTTTGGATCCCTGATTTCAGGAAAAAAAAAAAATCATACTAAAATCATGTTTACATAGCCAATTTCAGTAAAAAAGAAAATTCATAATGTGCCCTAGATACAATTTTTAAAAATTTAGAAGTATGATTTTTTCTTTTTAAAATCATATTTGTAAGAATGAGTTGTTCGTTGTTGTAACCTTTTATTAAATTCAACCATATAAATAAATTCCAAACAAAATTACATCCGTATGAACAAAACCAATATTTCTTCCACAATTATTACAGGAAGACATTTACAACAACGGAATCATAGCAAACATGCCTTCAGTTTAGAGAAACTGAGGTGAGTAGCACCACTAAATAGATCGTTCACAGCGGACAGAATTTGTTCTTATGTGTCACTCTCAAGAACAAAGTTTAACTTGCCGTAGGTTGAATTCTATATCATGAAATACCTTTAAAATTTCTATAAAAATGACACTCTGGGACTCCATAAAATATTCCATACTTACCTCTCGATTTTCCTTTCCACAGTCCTATGTTTTCAAAAGTTAACTTCTTAATTGTCTGATAGCACTATTTTTGGAATTTTCATCCCATCATACCATTCCTTCCACACCAAATAAGTTTTGCAGCATATGAAGAAAACATGATTAATAGATTCCTTTACCATAATATAAACTATATACAATATACATTATTTGCCAATAAAATAAAATAATATAACATCATTTATTATTAACATATATATTTTTCTAACTATAGCTCTAGTGGGTAATCTGATATATATAGTCTCAGATGAAAAAACAATTTTTTTAAAGATCCGACTATTCCACACTTTTTTGTATCACTTGCCCATTTGATTATGAATTTTTTAAGTTATACATACTTCTTTCCAGAGACCTCGTACAATACTCCCTTCTCTTCTTTACCTTTAGGATTCAATTCCACTCCAGCTAATTTTTATAATTAACTTGTTTAATAATAATTTTTCTTATTCAAATAATGTAAATTTCAACTATCATTCCAACTCCGAGGTCAACCACTTTATCAGTACTTGTTATAGGATAGAGCATGTTGAGCTATCTTTAAAATATTGATTCTAGATCAATTATCCATTCAAAACTCTGTTTTCCTTCTATCCCTTGACCTTCTAGAGATATTTTTGTCAAACCGTTTCAGCTGTTTATCACAAATCTTTTACAAGTCTCGTCATCTCAGAGAAATACTATCCTATAATTTTGTGTTGAAGCCCTGTACGTGTATAGCAATTGAATTGATCCTCTTGAATGTGTTGCTATGAAGTTGAGAGGAATTATGAGATTGCACGACACGACATATCGTCACTGTTGTTTCCTTTTCATATATTCCTGGGAGAGATTATGACTTTAGATGAACATCTTCTATGTAACAAAAAGAGGGTTTGTGTGTAGACGTAAGAATAGGAACACCTTATCTTTATAGGTTCGGAATAGTATTAATATTCCTCCTTTTTCACCAACACACTGTTAAGTCTTTACTATACAAACATGTGACTGAGACTGAGGACCAACAATGAACCCAGGCAACCATGCATCCCATGGATAATTAATGCATTCATACGCTGTGACATTCTCATATCCCACTCCTTCATGTTTTCATTATTCTTGTTATTCCAATTTGACGTGAACCAACGGAAACAACGTGATTTTAAACAAATTTGAATTAAAGAACTGAGAAAACTATCACGTTTATTTGTATTATTGTATGAAGATGACGCAATTATAGCTAGAGTAAATGGTGAAGAGGAGATTCTGAACTTATAATATTAGTCCTACACTATAGAAAAAGCTTGTTCCCTTAACCAGTATGTTTCATATTTTATATTTTGAGATTTTTTTTACAGATTTTTATAAAAATTCATATAAAATAAACTTTTGTAAAGTCTTATAAACTATTTGTAAAAAATATCATAAATATAAAAAATTATAATTATAATGGCAATACATAACATGACAATTCCACTAAAAAATTAGATACAATTAATTAACTAGGGCAACACTAGTGATGTAGCAAAATCACATGAATACCACCTTATAAGATCTGATTGATAAGCAAAAACCATACGCTGAATGTCTAAATATCTAAACAAAGTAAATAGTGATTTTAGTTTTTGAAAGTGGTAGGATTTGTCACTATCATGTTAGCTTCTAAACTAATAAAAAAAAATAAAAATAAAAATAAACGAGCTCTTAAAATGTCAAATAAATTTCTAAACTTAATTACTTATTATTATTATTATTTTAATCTTTAAATATATGTTAATATTACCACTTTAGACTTTTTTTTTCATTTTGTATTTAACTTATTATTCTTTTAATCTTTAAATATATGTCAATATATGTTAATTTATTTTTAATCTTTAATACATGTTGATATCTACCAACAGCAAGGTGGACGGTGACTTTTTTTACAAATTTTTTAAGTTAATTGATAAGATAAGTGATATAAAAAGGACTTTTTATATTGATCACCATACTATAACAATTCTACAATGGTTAAACTTCAAACTGTTTTTAAAAATTTTCATTTAATATAAGAACGCAACTATATTTTAAATTGGTTGTTAATTAATTAATATAAAAGGCTATTGTAGAATCTATGTTTTGCAAGTTTGGAAAGCTGTTATGGGTGTATTGTGATGGTTAAGGATGAGTGTTGGTGCCTTAATGTGCGATTAATTAAAACAGACCACAATAATTAGGAACATATGATAATTTGGCAGAATGATTAGTGCTAGCTATATAGCTTCTATATTTTTAGCTTAGGCTGGCCTAAGCCAACCAGAAGGTGTAAAATTTCTACAACTAGGCTGAGAAGTTTTCAATTGAACAAGATTCTGATTCCTGTTTCCTGAGAAGAATCCCATGCGTCCCATTCACTGCAGTGCCAACAACTACAGCCACTCCAATCACAATTTCAATTAGCATTTAGCAACAACAGATTTATACAAACTCCACTATCTGAACACTTAGATTTGAGGTGTATTTAGGTAAACAATTTAGTTAACCATTTATAAATAACACGTGAGGAAATATCATAAATTTCACAAAGCTTCTATTAAAACAAATTAAAAAGAGTTTTATTTTGATAAGTTATTAAATAATAAAACATGTTGAAATAAGCTCACTCCGAGAGAGGAATGAAGGTACTTATGAGTTTAAATAAGCTCCCATGAACTCTTCTAAACACTTTCTACACACAGTGTGCATCTTTTTGAAGTTTCAGTATAACATTTACCCCTATCGTCACTGATTCTAGATGTATTGAATGATTGGAAGATATTCAGAGAAAGAAAAATATGTCACAGACGTGTATCAAAACATTCATCATATGGTTGAAGCATGTCTTACCCTACACGTGGAATCTAATTGCGACCCACACCCATGTGCCTCGCTCCAGTAGATAAAATAAAAGGCATATTAGTGAGAAATGATAAAAACAAGTTTTCTAATATTCTTTTTTAAATAAAAGGCATATTAGTGAGAAATGATAAAATCATTACTATTCCATTTTTTTTATTAAAGTGAAATGTTTATAATTTTAAGTGATAAATCGGTTTTTTTTTTTCAAAAATAAATTTGTACACTTATTGAAATTAAAAGCAAGGAATTATGCTATATTTTTATAGCTACTAGTTTTATGATAATATAATATATTTAGTTAATATAATATAATATACCAAATTATACTATATAAATAAATACAAACTTAAATTCATAAATCAATTTATAAAATTGAATTAAGTTTAAACTCTACTTTATTATATATCACAATATCACAACTTATACTAACAAAATTGATTGAACCTATTGTAACATCCTCTACCTAATAAAATAGGACAAAAACTACTAGTCAACTTTTTCTTCGAAATTAACTTGCTCATTTCATCAGCTCCACATTGTGAATTGTCTATACACCGAAATTAAAGAAATTTTAGCAACACAATTTCCCATATTTATAAACATATCAATTATTTTTGGAAATCATTAGATGTTGTGTGGGACTGGAAGATAACGTTTGGAACATGTTCCCGGAATCACTTGAAATCATTGTCTTTTGATAACACGTTCACAAAGTACAATTGTAAATATAAATTTTGATGTTGTGTAAAAAAAAACAAGTCAGTAACATATATGTAAGAAGAATCTATAAATTTAAAGTATTAAATTTTTTTTGAATTGGTTACAGTTTTGATCAATTAACGTAGATGCCTCCTGTTATTCTTCCACTCGGATGTGCTATGTAATGTGTCTTCTGATATAACCAAGAAATGAATTCATGTTTTTTATCAGAGAGTTCCAAAGCAGGAAAATTAAATCCATCACACATACTAAAACGGGTTAACAACAGCATTTATCTGTCTTAGCTGATAGGTGGCTTCTAGCTGCCAATAACCCTTCCTTCATATACACTGCCAAATTGTAACTAGTAATCACGAGTTGTAAAAGTAAAAACGAAAATGTAGAGTAAAATAATGAAGTGGTTAACGTTTACAAGCTTACCAGGCCCACAGAACCTCTCTGCAGCTTACAAATAGAGCACGACAACCCGAACCCTGGCATTTTGCGACACAGGACACGTGAGGCCAGCTGAATAGCTATAAAACACGACGTGTTTGAGGGATACGTAGTAAAACTTGGAAGATCTAATCATGTGAAGGACACTGAATACTCTAGGTGTGATTGATTTCAATTCAGAAAAATAGCTAAATATGCAGTAAATGGGAATTCAACACCATACTTCATATCAATTAGTCATGGTAGTACAGAAAGCAGAAAACAGTTATTATTTGAAAATGTATTGATAACAAGAAAATCAAAGAGATATCTGAAATTAAGAACTAGATTTTATAATTTGATCTGAATCTTTCATTTCAGATAATAATTCATCTAAGGAAAATGGAAAAGGGACAGAAGTGTAGTGCGTGTTTGGAGTAGAAGAATGAAAGAGCAAGGAGAAGTAGCACTAACAGTATTGTGGAAAAAGTGTTTCTAGAATCTCCGACATGTCGAAGATGGCATCCCTATCAAGCCTAGTCTTCATTCGTCCCTGCAAATACAATAATTAAACCATTTACGAAACCTTCCCGCCTTTTCTCTTGTCGTTTTCTGTTCCAGCAGTGTTCCCTGATGAGAATGAATAGATATGGATCGCAAGATTGGCTCAAAACTCAATATAGTGGTGAAGACAAAACACTAAAAAATAAATTTCATTCCATTCTTAAATGCAAGTCACCCATAAATATCTTATTTATATTAGTTTTGTAGGATTATTTTCTTCCCAAAAGAAATTAAAGATTATGACAAAAAGAAGTTATAAAACAATTATCTTATACTGCGTTAATGATTTGCCACTCCTATAATAATTGATGGTTGTTCATGATATCCACCATGTAATGTTTCATCAGTACTCATCATCCTTTAGTCAAATCCAATTTGGAACCGGTCCACAAATTCATTCTTCCAATTTGTTTTCGAACTCTGAAATCTCCATTCTATAATGTCATTGTTGATACTGTCCACTGTGAAATGGATATGAAGTGAAAGATGTGTAAAGTTGCAATATTACGATAAGACATGATCTCTGGGCATAAAATTACCAACTTCAATATGATAAAACACATACTTTATTAACTCAAAAATATCAAATTGGTGAATGTGTGAACATTGTATATAGGAACTATTTTTTTAACTGTTTCCTTACATATCACTTTGTGCTCTAGATTAGTTTTTTTTTTATTAGTTAGGTAGGTGTCAATTGTATTCTTCTCAAAAATAAGAAAATACTTTTGATGTTTTCATAACATTTTTTCTGTCTCTTCTTATTTTATTTTCATATATTGTTTCAATATGATATGAATAGCAAAGTTAAATAATTACAATCTCAATTCCTTCTTCTTGGTCTCTTCAAATAAATCCTTCAATTTCACCTTGATTTTTGATTGAAAATGACAGAGAATTACATTGAATCTTGTATATCCATTGGAAGTAATAACGTTTTCTACTCTATCTTCTTCTTTTCTTTCATGCATTCCTGGAAGCAAACATGCTTATCAAGTTTACGGAAAAGTTTATGATTATTTTTACAAATAAACTTGTGATCTCTTGGATGCTTTAGCTTTAACTAGTCAACCTATCACTCTTTTCAAACATCTTGATGTCATTATTAAAGGATTACCTAACTAATACAGTGTGGCAATTAATTTTATTAAGAGCAACTTCATCCTCTTTCAATATAAGAAAATTGAAGCACCTTTCTTTAAACATGCAATACATTTGAGGATTCTCCTGGGCACAATCTCAAGATTTGAACCCTATAACTTTTAAAAATTTTAATTTTTATAACTATAATCTTTTAGATATTTTAAAGTTATGCGAAATTTTAATAAATTCTGAAGTAATTATTTTAATGTAAGTTGTGCAGTTTAGTTTAATATTCGAAATTAATCATTCTCGTTGTTTTTAGGGAAAATGACATCATTACAAGTCCCCTTTCTATATATACAATTTTCATAAAATTGAATCAAACTAATGTGATGTATTTTTTTTATTCTTATTATACTTATAGTGTCATGTTATACTGATAACGTCTTTTCTAATTTTACAATTATTTAGTTGAAATAAAGCGATTATAATAAAATATATTATTTACTAGAAAATTTTGAACATGTACACAATATTATGTTTAATTTATTTTGAATCAAACCAACTCATTTTTGTGAATTGATTTAATCAGGATTGTGAAAATGAAAATAAAATAAAAATAAAAATTTAACTAATCTATAAACATTTATTTGCAAATTTTATTTATTTTCAAACCGATCTTAAACAATTCATTAACACACGCTTTGTTGATCCAAAGTTTGGAGAGTCTCATCCCTTTTATGTTTAAAGATAAATGATTACTAATCTTTTTAGTTCTTAAAAAAAAATCAAAAATTTATCTTATTTTCCAACTTTCAAAACCAATTTTAGTTCATGTATTTTTATAAATTACCCAAATTTTAATCCTTATAAAGCCAATACAAAAATATACAGGCTAAATTCATTTAAAGGATTGTTAATCCGGATTGAAATTAAAATTAAAAAAAAAAATTACTGCAAACCCAGCAAAAATAAAATTAAGAACAGTGCTTTGCTGTTACAGTTTTGATTGCTCATTGAGATGATATATGTATCATGTGTGTGTACACTGAAGAATTTGGGTTGTTCACCTTCTACATCCATATAACACTTATAAATATTATTATTTTATTTATACAATATTTTATTAAAAAAAATCAACGTTAAATGAAGGTGCACAATGAGCAGTAGTGTCAACATAACTTTTTCGGAAGAATTTATATGAGCAACACAGTGATTGGAATGTCGAGTGTTTTGACTGTTATTTTCTCTGGATTTGGCATTGGAGCAGGTGGTGGTGATGGAACTCTTCTTTTTGACGCTAAGCTTCTGACTCTGTCTCCGAGAGTCTGAGGTTGATGCTGATGCCTACTACCTTTTCTCCCTTATCACTGCTAGCTCCGCACGTTGAAAACGACCTTCTCTTCCAACACTAATCTTTCTGGACCCTCCTCATCTGCACTCTAATGCTATTGCTATTCTTTCCAGACCCTAGTCAACCAACATCACTCACATTCATCACTAATTCATAATTTATTATTACTATAATAAAAGTGAAATCCCTATGTATAAGTAATAATAACATTAATTATGTTATTACCACTGCACCCATCAATTTCGTCCCGAAACTGAACTTCACCAATTAATTCTATCATCAAACTCTTGATTGAGTCTACACTGTACAAATCCTTGAGATTTTACAACGGTTACACATTGATAATAATTCATTTATTTAATTAGTCTCACATGGTCGTTTTTAATAAAAGACAAGACTGAATAGAACTTGTTCAGTATAAGAAGGTTTTTATTGTTTTACTAAGTGAAAGTTGGCTTTCACTTGTGGAACAACACAACTATTTCACTAAGGACCGTTACATAATATATGTGTACATGTTTTATATACGTTTCCATGCATAATCAAGCATCTCTGCTTGTATAGGTGTTGTTGATTTTCAATTCAGTAATAAAATACATTTTTGTTTCTTTCCTCGGTTTCTGTTTCTTCCCTGGGTTTCTGTTTCTTCTTCTTTTATCTCTTATTGCTATCCTTTACATGTTATTCAGAATCATTATAGCTTCATCTTTCTCTACTACAGTAAATATTCAAAATTTATCTGAATTCGATAATAGGTTTTGACAATTGTTCGTGGTTTGAAACTCTTGTATTTCATGAAAGATAATGATGCTTCATTAAAGTATTTCATTGACATTGATGCGCTTGCTAACAAAGTGAGTGATCAATTCATCTTTGCGTGTGTCAAATTCAATCTTTACAAAAAAATAGTAGAAATTGATACTTCTTCTCAAATCTGGTCGAAACTAAAAATATACTATGCATCTCAAATTCGAGTACGGGTTAAAAAACTTCAAATACAATCACGTACTCCTGAATAAGATATTTCAATTTCAATGTTTTAAGAAGATTGTTGAGACTTTATCTACTATTGGTACCCCTCTTAGTATCGAAGATCACATCGAAACGATTCGTAGTAGCTTATCATATAAGTATGATCCATTCATCACTTTCCTTACATCTTGACCCTTGTACACTTGAAGAGGTGTAGTCTCTTTTATTGTCACAAGAAGAAAAATTTGATAAGTACAATGTTCTTGCAAATAATCTTCTTCAAGTTAATATTATTGTCACTTCTTCTTTGCTCGGTCAACTTCAATGAATGTTCAATCGAAATCGCAAAAGAACTTAAAGTTTCACTTCACTATTAGCATCAAGAAAAATTCCTTAACCAAAAACTTGTTTGAGATATCACAAAATTCGCAAAGAAGCTTGATGATGAGTAATAAGATCTTTGAGAAATTCACCACTATTCACAACAAGAAAATATGCAATTAGCTACCAAAAGATGCATGGACTGTGTGACCCACAAGAGAAGCGTGGACCAAACCCACTCTACCACACAGAAACCCACGCATATCTGAAAAAGAATTTTCAAATAAAAAATAAATTTAGTTTGCGTGGGCTAGACCCCCCACGCAATTTTTAAAAAAATATTAAAAAAAATAAAAGAGAAGAGAGTGGCGGCAAAGTATGTATGGACTAGACCCACGAATAATGGGAAAAAAAATAGAGTATGCATGTGTTAGACCCACACACAAAGCAAAAAAAATAAAATAAATAAAATAAAAAGAATATACGTGGGCTAGACCCACGCACAATGAAAAAAAAAATTAAAAATAAATGCATTATGCATGGGCTAGACCCACACATAATGCAAAAAAGAATAATTATGCAAGAAAAAATAATTATAAAAATTTAATTAGAAGTAACGTAGGCTAAACTCACACAAAACGTAATATTGAATTAATAAGTATAATAATAATCGTAACATAACAGAAAAACTCTTTTGATTTGATGGTTAAGGATATGTCCAAGTGCTGAGAGATTCTGAGGCTCTCAAGGTTTTAGCATCCATTGCCTAGCTCACGCTTTACCGACTCAATAGCATGAGCTTTTGTATCTTTGCATGAATTTTTGGCCCATACTAAAACTAGTATTTTTTGTAATTTTGGAAGAGACCGTAGAAACCAGAACAGAAGTTAACATTATTGTATCTTTCAAAAGATCTAGAATATACTTTTATGGAGATACTTGTATGACTTTCTTACCTTTCCAACCTCAAAACCAATAAAGTACATCAGATTGCTAAAATTTTTAATTATAAAACTTTGGTCAAATACGTGGTGATATTATTTTATTTCATAATTATCATCTTCAGTTAATATGATATCGTACTAATAAGATAGTGATGCTTTGATTGGAAAGTTTCAAGAAGGAATAAAGAGTGATATGCAAATGTTTGTTTGAAGCTATGTAAAATAAGATAGGAAGATAGCATGTCATACCATTGTAAGTTGGCCTATCTGAGGCTACGAAGAGACTTGTGTAAATGATATACCTTATTCGTCTTTACAGATTTCATACCAAGAAGTAATTGCATATAGACTTCTTTATGTAATTCTCTATATAAAAAAACATTATTTACATCTAATTGAATATCAATCATTTAAAGAACCAAGAGATAGAATGAATCGAATAGTAGTTAGTCTGGCAACAGGGAGAAAGTGTCAAGAAAGTCTAATCATTTTACTTAGTGTATCCCTTTGCTACAAAGCGAACCTAGCGAACCTTCTATTGATCCACAATACCATCAACTTTATATTTCACTTTGTAAATCTATTTATATCCAATGCTAGTTATTATTTGGAATAGAGAAATTCTGCAAATCTGAATTTTAATAATTTTGAGAAAAACCGAAAGAATAAAATTGATAGACAGTCTTTTAGTTTTGACTTAAGACTCCAACCAAACAAAGATAATACTTGACATATAACTTGCAGTAAAATCAGAAGAGAATAATCTCAATTACAATCCTTCATGTCAGAAAAAAAGAAAACTGATATTAGAAATTAAGGTCGACAAGTCACTCAAAAATTCTAAAAACAAGAAACAAATGAATTTGCTTTGAGTAATGTTATTCATACATTAGATTCATGACATGGCAATGCATGTTTACATCTTTTCTAGGTTCTGAGCATCTTTACACTAATTCAGCTAACTCGCTTGCTGAGAGATTGTGATAATGCTAATTCTGCAATCAGTGGGTTCTGATGTACTTGTTGTATAAGTCACTTTATCAAATTTTAATTTAATTTTTGTGATTCCCATGTGTCACATCACTTTTAAGATTATATTGTAATTTGTACTCTAGTATAAAGATCTTCCCACTCTCATTAATATTTTATTTGTGACCATATATTTTCAAAATATAAATTTATTGTTATGATCGAACTTCAATAAAAGGACTTATAAAACAAAAGATTAGATCGTTCTATAGAACTTATATCTTAATGTGAAGATGTTAGAGAAAAGTCAAAATGAAAATTTGGCTAAGGAGTCAGTTACAGTATAATTTAATCCGTGTTTGTGTCCCAGTGGAGACTAAACTGATTCTACTTTAGAAAATCATACCTGAACTTTTTCTGACAATAATTAATTGTGCAAGTTAATATCCCCACTTAGAGTCCCTTGGGTTTAGATTGCACCGACCAAAAACTAGAAAAGCACATAGTGAATCACTCTACGTTTTGTTTCTCAAATCAAGAGATACAAATGCAAGGTTGAACCAATAACTTAACTTATATATAACTTATAAAATTCTAAAACAAACTCTCAAATTAGTTTCTAAGATTGCAATTACCAAACACTCAAACATCTAATTTTTCTAAACCTGTATATAGGACCACGGCTTTAAAAAAGTAAAACATCATCTACCTAAACCCTTAGAAATACAATAAATAAAATTTAAGTAAGAAACATTTTATAGAGTTGGGAACTAAACAAAATCACTTTAAAAATAAAAAGAACTAAAATAATCTATGCACACAATATGAAGAGGTACTTTTACTAAAAGGAAAGGAACCAACCCAGTGCACAATAGATTCCCAGTTATTCCAAGAATCATCGCATTGTGCGAAAAAATGGGATTCACTTACCTGAAAAGGGGAGAAAAAGTGAAGATTTCGCAGAGGAATAAATACAAACAGATGGTGAGCCAAGGAGCACTAAGCAGAGTAGGGCATCCACATCTGAGTGTAACGTTTCAAGGGTCCGGGAAGTCTTTTCTCCCACTCCTCGAGTGGAGGCAAGTCCCCGGTAAGAGCAAGAGAGCTATCGTCTTTGCGATTCCCAAGATTGAGAACAAACAGCTCCTCTCCGAAAACCTCCTTCATCGCCCTCAGAGTTTCTTCCATAACAACCTTCCCATCTCTGAGCCTACTCTCCGGCTCCACACAGCTCCCTCCAACATTCACCATAATCCTCCCTCCTTTCCTCAACCGCCCCCTCAGCATCTCCCACGTGGCAGGCTCCTGAAGCTCGGGGATCAAGCATCCCTTGGAGAACAAGTCCACGACGATTCCGGAGAAGCCGTTAGGCACCGTGGCGTTGAGCGCGTTCCCGATGTAGATAAAAAGGCGCTGCTGGTTCTCCCTCTCGAGCTTCCCGAGCTTGAAGTACTCGCGCGCCACCTGGATGACGGCGGGGTCGAGCTCCCAGCCGTGGAGGACAGCGTGGGGGTACTGGTCGAGGAGGAGGCGGGCGGCGGTGCCGGCGCCGAAGCCGAGGAGGGCAATTGGGCCGGAGGGCAGGATTGGAGGGAGCGTGGCGAAGACGTCGAAATAGGTTTTGGTGAGGGACTTGAAGAGGAAGGATATGCTGTGGATGTTTCCCGGGCCGTCGAGGAGAAGGAGCCTGGAGCCGCGGAAGTGGTGGTCTGCCTTTCTAGAAACTTCTAGAACACGGATGTAGTTATGGCGGGACTTGAACTTGACCAGGATTTTCACCTCTTCCGCGGGAATGCCGTCATCTTGGGTTTTCTGCTGTTGCTGCTGGCATTTGACTACTAATGAAGAAGAGGGAGTTTTGAGAGAAAGCGAGATTCTGGTTGGGGTGAAGTGGAGCTGGAGGGGATGAGTTGGTGGTGGAATTGAACTGCGGAGGAACGTTAATGGTTGGGTTTGCGGGCAAGAAAGCACCGTCTTCATCCTTCCCTTCTGGCCAACCCACTCTGCACCATGGATTGCAAAATTTCAGAGCTCCTCATAACAATTTATATCTTAATCTTCCATTACCAGATTGTTTCTTGGTACAAAATTAGATTTATGAAATTACTATCATGTATATGAAAGAAACAAATAAAAATAATAAATAATATAATTCCAAAGTTTTTTTTTTTTTTTTTCAACCATTGTTTAGCTGTTGACTGAAAAATCCAAATGTCTTTGAAATCTAATTTGTTTTCTGGGAGAGAGATTTGATTTCTTTCCTATGTCTTTAAGCGGTGGTTTTGTTGAAATAGTGGAAAGTGTGATTTTATTTTTTCCTTTTAGGAGTGATTTATTTATTTTAAAATTATAATATAATAAATAATTAAAGTAAATAATATAATAATAATAATGAATAAATAATTCGAATTTTAATATTTTATAAAATGAATTATTATTTAATAATTATTTTAATAAAATTATATATAATCATTTAATTTTATTATATATTTATATTTATATTAATATGTAATATATAATAATTAAGTATTTATAAATATATTTTACTATTATAATTAAATGAATAATTAAAATAAAAATATTAAAATGTTCAATAAAATAAAATAAAATAAATATAATATTTTGTTAATATATGTTCTATATTAAAAATAAATAAATAAATAATCAAAGTAAAAATATTAAAAATACATGAAATAAATTTAATTTATTTAAAATATAATTTGATAATTTATTTTAAAATATTTTTATTAAATAAATTTTTTATTTATTAAAATTTTGTAATAATTTTTTTAATTCAAAATTTTATTTTTATTTTTATTTATATTTTTTTAAAATTATTTGACATTAGATTATTTTATAAAAATTACTTTTTAAATATACTGATATACAACAAAAATATTTGATCAAATCAGTTAAATCTATTACAAATTTTCGTCTCACTTCCCATTCATTTTCTCTTTCCCTTATTTTCTTACAAACTTATATTTAAATCTATTTTGTAAATACATTCACTAAAATGTTGACAACTTGAGACTAGAAATTTTTCCAATCCTCGAATAAGTAAAAAATTTAAATTAATAATAATAGTGTGCTAAAAAGGATTTGATTAAGTAATTTCTTTATATTTATAATTTTTAGACTTTATAAATAAAGATAAATATTAAAAGATACATTTTGTTCTTGTATGAGACCGGTCGGCTCTTACAGGCAATAGCTCCTCTAAGGTATTTTTCTGTGATGAAATCCCACTATCTTTCCTTCTCAGTTCTGATGGTGCACTGTCCCGGGAGGGGGTCCTGCAGGCACTCTGACGCTCAAGTCAGTATATGTTCTAATGAAAAGTCAAATAAACTTGGGTCAAGTAACCGTACCTTCTTTTGTGGGGTTCCCTTGTCTTTTATACTTATTTAGGTGGGCCTTAAGTGGATGGGCCTACGGCTCAATATGACTTCTTATCTGATTGGTGCCACGTGTCAATTGCAGAGAGAGCTGTATGGACCGGCAAATTCTCGGTCTACCGACCGGTTATTAGTCGGTCGGTCGTGCAACTATGTGTTGATTTTTTGGTGTTCGGTCTACCAGGTAGTACATAGGCCCCTCAAGTCCTTGAGGGAATGTAATGACCGAAAAGGATTTTATAGTTAGGGAGTAAGAGAACAATTTGGTCGACTGGTCCATCATATGTTCGGATGAGGGAATTAGAGGTTGCGAAGGGTTTTTCGCGCGTTCTCGAGAGTCGTGATGACATGACGTGCTAGTTGCTGTGAGCCCTTGATCTGGTTGGAATTGGACGGTGCTGGTTGTGTGACAGTTGAACTTCCGCCTTTATAAATAGGGTTTGCGGTGGAACGAAATTCTTACTTCTGCACTCTTTGCCTCCTTCCTGTACTTGGTCTTCCTTTCATACAAACCGGTCGGTCTGTCTTTATTGAGGTAACAATGGATTCTTTCTAGTTACTCATCTTCGGAGAGCTCTCGGTCTTCGGGTGGATCTGTGCGGGGTAGCGAAGAACGTGATATTAGCGACAGCCTGGGTTCCTTGATGAGTTCTTCACGGACTGTGAGTGCATCGGCTGAACCGGGAAGTGCGCAGAGGCCGAGGATCGAACAGGTCGACGATGTGGTTATAGGTTCCTCTGACCGAGATGGTTCTGACGGAAATTTCGAACCTTCCCCTTTCAAAACCGACTGGTTAGATTCCGAAGTGGCAAAAGCTACATCTATATTTACTTCCAACTCTTTTGTTCAATCTTTTGTTGATAGTGTAGATATATTCGATCTTTCCCTTCCCAACGACATATTCGGCTTTCGTCGTAGTTTTCTATCCGACCGGGTCTTTCACGGTCAGGGATCTTCTCCCGATCCGTTTTTCTTTATGTATGCCAAACTTTTTAGGGATTCCCACCTTCAGTTGTCGTTTGATGAGTTCAGCATTGGAGTTCTAAGGGCGTTGAATGTGGCTCCTACCCAGCTTCATCCGAACAGTTTGGCTTATATCGGGGGTTTCCGGATGCTGTGTTTGGGGTTGGGTTTGACCGCCACACCGGCGCTCTTTCTCCATCATTACTGTACTCGTCCGGGTAAGAAGGTGGGATGGCTTTCTCTGGTTAGTCAGAATAAAAACCGACTGTTGGCCCCCTATACATCCTCCTACAAATAATTTAAAGAGACTTTTTTCAAAGTGATAATAAAGGGAGAGGGCTTCCGGTATGTGTATGATGACGGGGTGTCTAAGTTCCCTTTATATCGGACTATACAACCGAGGACTTCCTGGCCATCGGAATTTTGGATCAGCTGCCCCGCCAAATATCCACCCGAAGACTTATAAGGTGTTACTCCGCTAACAATCTGGCCCGTGCTGTTGTTGGTAAGAGAATTTGTTTTATATTTGGTTATCTTGTTTCTCTTGATTGACTTTGTTGGTGTTGCAGATATCATACTGTCAATGGCTCCACCCGGTGGGAATCCACTTTTGAAGGGGCTTGTGGCTTCTCGACCATCGGCCGGTCAAAAGTCGGCTGACAAGGGAAAAAGGCCTCGAGTGGCTGAGGCTTCTCAGGCTAAGGAGGCTTCATCTGCTGTGAAACCTATATCGGTCATCCGACCTCCCTCGCAGTCGACTCCTCCTGATCACACGACTCCTCGCCTGAAAAAGAGGAAGGATAGGGAGCACAAAAAAGACAAGTCCTCCCGCCGATCACCGACTAGGCTTCGAATGCCGACTACCTCTAGGGACCGGGTTGTAGCCATGGATTTCCTGAAATATGACCTCATGGTATCTAATCGGGTCAGCGTTCAACTTGACAACTACGAAGTTGGTCCCTACTCGGCCAAAACTACTCCCTCCGACCTCCACACAGCTTTTTTGGAGCTTGCCACTCGCGCCTTGCTGGTCGGGCGTATTATGGGTGACAAATTGATGAAGAAAGGTGGCGAGGATGTGGAGAAGTTGAAAGCTGACTTGGAGAACTCTGCTTCCTCGCTAAAGTCTGCTCTCTCGGCCAACATCGACCTAGCCGGCCAGAGAACAAGGATTTGGAACAACAACTGGAGCAGGCGAAGGTGGAGATAGGCATGCTCCGAGAGAGGTGTTCGGTTGCCAGATGAAGGAGGAATAGTCGAACAAGAGGGCAACCAACCTCCGCGGGGAGGTGGAGGAAGTAGCCTCACTGAAGGCTTGTCGCGACGAAGATCGCCGCCGCGTGGCACAACTGAATCAGCAGCTAGCCGAACTCAAGGATCATGTCATCGAACAACATGATAAAGGGTTCGAGCTGGCCGTTCAGCAGGCGACTTTCTTCTATAAGATTCTCACTGATAAGGGGAATTTCGACAACCAGAAGGCTTTCTTTAATGGTGAGTTATTACTGTTGTCTGAGATTCCCGACAGTGGTGAAGAGGATGAATTGGCCAAGGAAGGTGGTGGTGAAGGCGGGGAGGAGGCAGTCGGGGTGGAGCAGACGGCTTCCCCTAATGTAAATGTGTTAGATTAGGTTCTTCTTTGATGACCGTGTGTGGTCATGATTTTTTGGTGGCTTGTATATTCGGCCAATGTTTAATGATAATTTTGTAATTAACCGTCTTCTGATCGGTTTATCGTTTTATAATGAAATATTTTGGATCGGTCTTTGTTCAATGTATCTTAGGTTTTGGCGTTTATTATTCCGATTGTGGTTGCCTGACAATTTTCGTATTTAGTGTTGTATTGATTGTATTCGGTCAGTATACTATCGTTCATTTTTATTACTACTCATTCGTCCATATTTAATTTACTAGTTGGAATAAGTATGAGTGGGCTTACCCCCTTTTGGGTAAAGGTGAGCGCCTCCCGTGCTTATCGCCTTCTCTACTAGTTGTGAATTGAATGTACACGGCCGGTCCTTTGGTTCTTTCTAAGAACTTATACGAATGATATTTGTACGTACACGGTCGGTTCCGTGGTTCAATAACGTAATAATATTTGTGAGAACACGGTCGGCTCCGAGGTTCAATAATTTAATGGTATTCGTAAGTGCAGGGTGAGTATGCGGTTTGGTACTCGGGTTATTATGCGGTCGGTTCCACTGTCATGATTTCCGACTTGAGGTAGTCATGGACATGATTACACCGTCGATTCCATGTGTAAATCGGGTAACATGTAATATACTCGGTCAGGTTATGAGAAAACGTTCTTGAAGGACAAATAAATGGTTTCATTAATTTTGAAAGGGGTGCCTCATTAAAACTTCCTCGGCCAAAACCCTCCTTAGGGAAAAAAGACCGAGGTAGGAAAGAGTGCACTACATTATAATTAACTGAAGTAAAATTTCAAATGATCAATGTTCCATGTTCTGAGGATGGGCTTGCCATCTAAGTGCTCCAGCCGATAAGCTCTGTTCCCCAAATTGTCGCTTACTTTGAAAGGTCCTTCCTAGTTTGGAACGAATTTTCCTTCGGCAGCATCCTTTCGGGCGTCTCCCGTCATACGCCATACCAAGTCTCCTGGTTGAAAAGCTCGTGGTTTGACCTTCGAGTTATATCGCCGGGCAGTCTATTGTTTGCTGGCCTCTTCCCGTATTCGGGCCTTCTATCGCAGTTCCTCTAGAAGGTCAAGCTCTGTCTTCATGCATTCTTCATTAATCTTCAATTTATTCATTTGACGGCGCAAGGTGGTTTCACCAACTTCGACTGGTAACATGGAGTCTGTCCCATAGGTCAAGTTATACGGAGTTTCTCCTGTTGAGGACTGGGGGTGCACCTATAAGCCCACAGTACTTCTAGCAGCTCGTCTGCCCATCTACCTTTGGTTGTACCAAGCTTTTTCTTTAGCTGACCGAGTATGACCTTGTTTACTGCTTCCGCCTGACCATTGGTTTGCGGGTGTTCCACCGAACTTGTGACGTGCTTAATACCCAACTCTTTTAGGAAAAACTCCAGTTTTCGGTTGACGAACTGCCGACCGTTGTCAGTGATGATCGTGTGGGGTATCCCGAATCTGCAAATTACCTTCCACATGAAAGCTTGAACGTTAGCGGCCGTAATTTTGGCTATTGGTTCTGCCTCAATCTATTTAGTGAAGTAATCAATGGCCACAATGAGAAATTTTCTTTGTCCGGATGCTGGTGGAAAAGGTTCGACTATATCCATTCCCCACTGGGCAAACGGCCATGGAGACTGAATGCAGTGCAATTCCACGGACAGTTGATGAATGATATTTGTCGTTTACCTGACCGACCGTTAACTGAGAATCACTTAGGCAGACTAAGTGTTCTACTCCCATATCTATAGCTAATAACAAACCGGCAATAAGTGCTTCATATTCGGCCTGATTGTTGGACGCTTTGAAGGTGAAGCGTAATGACTGTTCGAGTCTTACCCCGGTCGGACTTTCTAAGACTACGCCTGCTCCACAACCTTTTTGATTTGAAGAGCTATCCACATACAACTTCCACGAGTTTTTCTTCTAGGCCGACAACTCATTACCCGGAACTTGTAATTCTGCCACGAAATCAGCTAAGCATTGTGCCCGTATGGGCTCCCCAGGCTCGAAGGATAGGTAGAACTCGGATAACTCAATAGACCAAGAGATCATTCGTCCGGCTAAATCCGGCCTTAACAGGACTTTCCCAATTGGATGGTCTGTTTTGACTGTTATTGGATGCCCCTGGAAATATGGTCGCAGCCTTCTTGCCGTGTACAACAACGCAATGGTTGTCTTTTCAATTAACTGGTATCGCGTTTTTGCGTCGTGAAGTGTCCGGCCGGTGAAGTAGACGGGCCTGAAGCCTTCTTCTTGGACCAGAGCTGAACTCACAGCATCCTCTGAGATGGATAGATAGAGCAGCAGCTGACTTCCAGCCCGTGGCTTCTCGAGAATCGGCGTTGAAGATACGACTGCCTTTATCTCTTTGAATGCATCCTCGCACCTATCATCCCACTTGAACTTATACGCTTTCTTTAGAATCTTGATTATGGGACAAATTTTCTCGGTCATCCTTGGCAGGAATCTGGACACAGATATCAGTCTTCCCACCAACCTTTGCACTTCTTTCAGGTTTATCGGGCTTCTCATAGATGAAATTGCCTCGCACTTGTCGGGGTTAGCTTCTATTCCTCGGTGTGTAAGCATGAAACCCAAGAACTTTCCCCCTTCTACACCAAAAACGCACTTAGCCGGGTTTAACCTCATATTGTAAAGGCGTAGCTGCGAGAATATCTCGGCCAGGTCATCGAGGTGTTGTTCGAACATTTCGGATTTGACTACCATATCATCTACATATACTTCTAGGTTCCTACCAATCTGTTTCTCAAATACTCGGTCCATGAGTCTCTGGTATGTTGCGCCAGCATTTTTGAGTCCGAATGGCATAACTTGATAACAATAGTTGGCGGATTCCGTAATGAAGGTCGTCTTGTCTACATCCGATCTGTGCATTGGTATTTGATTGTACCTTGAAAAGGCATCCAAAAAACTGAGTACTTTGTGGCCGACTGCTCCATATACTAATCGGTCAATGCTAGGCAGCGGGTACGCGTCTTTAGGGTATGCTTTGTTTAGATCGGTGTAGTCAGTACACATCCTCCATTTTCCATTACTCTTCTTCACCAGAACTATATTGGCCAACCAGGTCGTGTATAGGATTTCTCTAATAAAGCCTGCTTTGAGTAGTTTCTGCACTTCCTCTATGGCTGCTTGCCTCTCTTCCTCACCGAGCCGTCTTTTCTTCTGAGTGACTGGTCTTGCTTCAATGCACACAGACAGCTTGTGTGTCATTACCTTAGGGTCAATTCCCGGCATGTTGTCGGCCGTCCATGCGAATAAGTCTTTGTTTCTGACCAATGTTGTCTTCAGTGTTTGGCTTTCTTCGGGTGTTAAGGATCGCCCCAACTGCGTATTTTACCCTTCTGCTCCTAACTGCCATTCCTCCACTGTATCTCTCGGCTCCATCCTAATTTCGTCGTTCATTCGGGGATCAAGGTCCGTCATGGCAACCATCCTCTGCCCTACATCGCGTTTGGTCGATGTGATTGTTGGTGACAACCTAAGGCTTGCCACATAGCACTCACGTGTTGTACGTTGGTCTGCGTACACGGTTGCAACATCTCCACGTTCGGTGGGAAATTTCATGGCGAGATGGGGTGTAGAGACGATAGCTCCTAACTTGTTTAAAGACGGTCGTCCCAGAAGCACATTGTACGATGTATTGACATCCACTATTAAGTACCTTACGAGTATCATTCGGTGTCCTCGGTCAGTATTCCCGAACTTAGTGCGCAGATCAATATAACCCTTCGTGTCAACCCTTTCTCCAGAAAAGCCTACTATCTGCTCTTCTAGAGGAATGATAGCATCTTCGTTCAAACTCATCTTTTTGAAGGTTTTCCAATACAGGACGTCTACTGAGCTCCCTTGATCGACCAACGTCTTTCTGATTTCGCAATTTGCGACTTCGATGGCGATGACCATTGGATCGTCTTGGCGGGTATCAATGTTTCTGAAATCTCGGTCGGTGAAAACAATGTCCGGCATAGTTCTTCTCGGCCGACTATCAAGCACATGCACACTTTTAACAATTCTCAAATGTCTCTTCCTTGCTGAGTGTGACAGACCTCCTCCTCCGAATCCTCCTGAGATGGTGTTGATGACTGTTCGGCCATCGTTATTGCAAGTTCTCGGACTTCTTTCCCGGGATCGTTCTTGTCTTGGTTGTTCATTCGCTCGAGGTCTGGGGTTCCAATGTTCTGGGGTCCTTGCTCTTTGTTGGGCGTATTGTCTATTTCCTGCTCTTTGTACATAGCGCTGCAAGTGTCCGGCCTGTATAAGTTCCTCTATCTTGTCTTTCAGAGCGATGCACTCCTCTGTGGTATGACCGTGATTGCGATGATATCGGCAATGTTTGGTTTGATCTACACGAGGGGGCAAGGGGAACTTACGGGGGGCCGGAATAAGCTCGGCACTGAGCGCTTCCTCCAAGATCCGAGCTCGGCCCGTGTTCAGGGGGGTATACTTTGCAAATCTCAAGGGCGGAGGGAACTCTCTCGCCTTCTGTGGATTTCTATCTCGGTCGTTCCGCCTTCCTTGGCCTTGATCGGCTCTAGCGTGCGTTTTGAATTCTCGTAACTCCTCCACATACATGAACTGCGCAGCTCTCTAGCGAAGCTCCTCCATGCTCGCGGCTGGTTGCATAGCTAAACTATCCGCGAATGGGTTTGACCAAAGAGCGGTGGTTAAGTAGACCATTGCTACTTCCGGCAGGAGGCCACGGATGTTCAACGCGACCTGGCCGAACCTATCCATGAACGTCCGGAGTGACTCCCCCTTCTCTTGCCGAACATTAGCTAGCGCGATTGGTGTTAAGTTGTGCGGCTTGCTCGTTGCGAACTGTGCCGCAAATTTGGTTTTAAGGTCCTCGAAGGAATCGATTGACTTCGGCGGAAGTTGGGTAAACCAACTAAGCGCCATCCCCCTCAGAGAGGCTGGGAAAACTTTGCAGTATACGTGAGTGTCCCTCATGTATATGGACAGTTGCGCTACATACGCGTTGATGTGTTCGTTTGGGTCAGAGGTTTCGTCGTATCTATCTAGCGTGGGGCTTTTCCAACCCTTGGGCAGCCTCGTAGTCATAATCTCATCCGTGAAAGGGTATTGATCGGAAATGTTGGCCCTCGTCGTCTGATATGTTTCATCTCTGGTTTCCTTATTGCGATCTTGCTTGTTACGCCCCTCCTTTCGATCCTCATGCCGCGAACCTTCCACTCGGCTCTCTCGCCGAGAACCTTCTTCCTTTCGGGTTTCGTGCCGAGAGCCCTCTTCCCTTTGGGTCTCATGCCGAGATCCGTCTTCCCTCTGGGTCTCACGCCGAGAACCTTCTCCGGGGATGTTTTCAATGTGGGTTCGTTCTACCCTGTCAATCCTCTGCCTCAACCTTTTGTTCTCCTCTCGGAGGACATCTAGGGTGCCAGCATGACGCATCCGGTCCTCCTTACACAGTTTCCTCATCATTTCCAGCTCCTGCTTCATCTCGGCCAGTATGGCCATTGGGTCTTCCCCGAAATGATTTTGTTGGCTTCCTTGATTCCTGGTCATCACCATTGTCCTGTCGAGTTGATCTCGGCCCCACGGTGGGCACCAAAATGTTCTTGTATGAGACCGGTCGGCTCTTACAGGCAATAGCTCCTCTAAGGTATCTTTCTGTGATGAAATCCCACTACCTTTCCTTCTCGGTTCTGATGGTGCATTGTCCCGGGAGGGGGTCCTGCAGGCACTCCGACGCTCAAGTCAGTATATGTTCTAATGAAAAGTCAAATAAACTTAGGTCAAGTAACCGTACCTTATTTTGTGGGGTTCTCTTGTCTTTTATACTTATTTAGGTGGGCCTTAAGTGGATGGGCCTACGGCCCAATATGGCTTCTTATCTGATTGGTGCCACGCGTCAATTGCAGAGAGAGCTGTATAGATAGACAAATTCTTGGTCTACCAACCGGTTATTAGTCGGTCGATTGTGCAACTATGTGTTAATTTTTTAGTATTCGGTCTATCAGGTAGTACACATTTTATTATACTGTATGTACCGTCTTAACTTATGATCTAAATTCAATTTAATTATAGTACTCAACCAATTGATAAGATTATTGAGTACTGAATTACTGAATTTAACTTCGTTATATGCAGTACTATAAATATACCTCAAATTCAAGTATTGATTTACATAAGTATTTATTTTTACTTTATTTATGCCTGCCACAAATACGTCGAAACCTCGTAATATAAGAAGAAAATAAATGTTAAAAGAAATGCAAATCAAATATATAAAAAATTGATAAAAAGGTGAAATATTTATTAATGTGTCTTAAAATTTAAATTATCAATCATACATACTATATATAAGTTTAATACGTTGAAAGAGATTGATAATAATATTCAATTTTCAAATAAATATAAAAATATGTTAACAAAATAATTTACTACAACCCATAATCATTGTTAACTTTTAAAATAAAATAATAACATTATAAAAAGTATTAAAGGAAAAAATAATACCTCAACATTTTATATAGAAAAGCTAAAAAAACAAAAATTACCTCTGTAACTAAAACTATAAAATTATTTCATTAAAAATAAATAATAAATTATAATTGAATTAGTAAGTATTTTGCCACCTGATTGAGATCCTCTGTAAACAACAATCACCCTAAAATCCAAAAATACTCTAATTTAAGGAGTCTTTTCATTTGAAGGCACCAAGTGTGTTGCTGAATGAGACAATAACTTTAATATTGGAGGCAAAGTACGGATAATATCTTATATTAAACATTCAATATCATGCTGAGGTATGTAATTAATGATAAATATTAAACTAAATATTAGTATATCATAATAACTAAGAATATAATAAGTTAATATATAATTTATGTGTTTAATGTACGTTATATGAAATATAAATTTATGTATCGTTTATACGGTGTAGATATTAATATTTTGAATAAAAATGGAAATCTCGTAGTTAATATATAAATTTTATAAAGAATATATACGAATCATAAATATAATGGTTTTATTTTACTTTATATACCTTCATCTTAATTTTTATTTCAATAATTTTTCTTGTTGGGTTATAATCTATAACATGGAGCTATATAGATGAACATATATAAATGTTCAGTCATTAGTGGTCATGTTTATATATGTTTTTTTAATGTATATAAAACATTTTGAAACAGTAAATGCTTTATAATGATGTTAATATAACTTATGTTTATCAGCAAACACTAAAATCTTGTAAATTGTTAGATTTGCTATTGAAATAGGTAGCTCGAGTTCATTTATCAGTAAAATGTTTTAAACTAATGGGGTTTTACATTACGTACAGTTAAAAACACTTTATTTTATTGTCAGATTTATTTAAATAATGTAGATACTCTCTGTAGTAAATTATTTTAATTTATTTTTAGAAATTTTATTTTTATTTGTGCTAAGATTTTGTAATAAAAATTTATTTTCATTTTACTTTAAATTTTTAATTTCATTTAGATTTTTAAAAATTCTATATAATCTTATTTTATAAAATTAAAGACTCTTCTAGGTATCAACTAATCCAAGATTATTTTGTAAAGGGATGCTAACTTAAACAGTTTTTTAAGCAACAGCGGATGATAAATATTTAAATATTCGTTCAATTTTAATTATTTTTATTTTTAATATAAGAACATTTTGATAATTATTTAAATTATCAAATTACCATGTATTTCTTTCCTATTACATTAATCACTCACAATTTTTTTATTCATTTTTTTCTCTCATTTTACTTTTTTCCTCTTTGGATTATAACAATCTCATTTTTTTTATTCCATCTTTTTCTTATGTTTGACTTTCTCATTTTCTACTTCCTACATCCTAATTCAAATTAAGGTTAGTTTTCTTTTTCTTTTTTAATTTACTGTATAACCTTTCAGTATCATGAAACACTGATGGATCACATGATGACATGGTCCAGGTCAGAATCCACCAACATTCAATGAAAATACTTTTTTCAAATTTGAAAATTAAGAAATAATTAGATCAAACCGCACCATATTTCCTTTCCACAAATGTTAGTTCCTTTTGCGACATTCACATCTCAAAGTACAAAGTATTGACCACCCATTTTTTTTTTTCCTCAAAACTTACCCATTTTGAAAAAGAAAAACTACCTAAATAAACTCACTCTCATTTTAATTCTCGAACTAAACCTATAACCTATATTCTTACGTGAAGAATAAACGGTCTAGTTTAAAAATTTAAATAAAAAACAGTTTATTTAGATAATATTTTTTTGAAATGATTTATTTTGAAAAAGGAAAATCTGCAATCCGCAAGGGCAAGACCACAACACGATTTTCTCTTCAAAATTTGTGTAATCCCAATGCTCGTAATCAAAATGTTGAAGAATAACTGTAGTACTGGTCATATGCACTTTATAATTGTAGTTTGATCACACAAGTTTTTTTGTATTTATCACATTTGAGTACATCATAGCAACATATACATGTTCCCCAATTGTAAATTTTAGCCAATTTCCAAAAACAGTCTTACAGAACTTATTAAAAAACATACCACAAAAAAAGACAAAATTACTACTATTTTGGGATGAATGTTACTCCCTTTCCAAAACGTAGCCTTAAAATATTATTCTTCTGAAAAAAAACACTAATAAATACTATTATTTTGGAGTGGAAGGAGTACTTCGAACCTCAGCTAATTTTTTCATTGTTTTGTTTATAGAAAGGTACTCAGTCTTCATCTTTTCATTCTTACGTTTACATAGATCATTACACAAGATCTTTTCAAAAAGAAAGGAAAGTAATAACAAGAAAGCAACATTGTGGTATCTTTCTCACTTTCTTTAATATCCTCATAATGATCAAAATTAAAGCGTTAACATCTACAAATATCCAAAATGATGTCTCCATGCGAACAAAGGAAAGTGTCTACAAATGACAATGATCAAAATCAATTAAATTGACTATTACGAGAGACTAGAACGAAATAAGTACGAGCCAGATACCCAAATAAAAGAAAATGACGTGAATGAAGAAAAAAGAAATAGTTTAAGCGGGAGACCAACACAATGTTTTACACTATGTTACATTTGCACGATGTGTTGATTATAATTGCATTCTCATGAGTTGTTTCCCCATAAAGATTACAATAAAAACATGCTGCGCAAGAACTTGCTCTGTTCTATCAACAACAAGATGACGGATGCACTCCTGGCTTCTCTTCTTCCATATCATCTGGAATTTCCCTGCAAAGAAGAAAGTATATTTCTGCTTTCAAAAAAGGAGCCAAATGATTATTAAATTCATTTCTTCGGACTAAGGAGAAACTTATGTAATAGCATAGCGAGTATACTGAGCTCCATTCAATCTAGACAAAACATCAATTCAAGCCTCCTCTATCTAGAATATTTATTAGTCTATACGGTGTCAGAAAGGTAGCGGTTTCAAAGACAAAAACCAGAATTTATCAACTGAAAGAGGTACTTGTAAACTAAATGGATGTACATAGCTTCAAAACAAAATATGATTGTTACCTCATATGGGCAGTGACATTTGAGAACTTGGAATTAGCCATTCCATCTTCATCGGGTTCAGAATCATAATCTTCACCATCCCATTTGCGAAGCTTTGGTCTTCTATCCATGTCCTCTTCAGCCTGAATAAAAAATAAAATCAAACAACAAGAAGAGAATGGCAGAGAGACAATAACTGTAACAGTCATTAAGTACTGACCTCTTCTGGAATTTCCAAGGTAGGTGGTGTTGTCTGAAAAGGTACACTGGGAGCATGGGGAAGTCGGGAAATCTGTTCTAGAAGTGTGATCCTTGAAAGTTAATGGAGGAAAAACATGTCAGTCAGTGTTTAATCCAGCGAATGTTAGGATTTCTCTGAATATTTTATAGGAGAGGAGAAAGGAAAGTATAAATTCTGACTAAGGTTCGGTCCTGGACCTACACGCTTCGGCCACGTAAAGAGGCTCAAGGCGCAAATTCCATGAAACCCTATCAAAATACTAATACTACGAAAATAACAATTCGGGTATAAGATATAGTTTGTCGTCTATGCAAGCACGTGTAAGTAAGTTTCTGAAAACATCATCTTTTATAGAGATGATGTGATGTGACATGGATTAAATTTAATGCATTCAAGTTACATTCTTAACAATTTATAACCATTATTTTTTCCCATAATTAATATTGAAACGAGAAATATCAACTTTAACTAAACCAAGATGAAATTATCAGTATAAACAAACACCTTATTTTTTCCATATCCCTGGGTGTGTTTAGGTTCTCCATGTTGCTTGGATCGACATAGAGAGTATAATCTGGACCAAAATATTCATAATATTCATTATAAGGCAACTTATTGTCAGGCTCCACTCCTACTGCCACCGCTGTCTAAAACAGAAAAAACATGTAATCAATAAGTAAATTAAACCAGTTCCAAGTAACATTATAATCTGGCCTACAAAGAGAAATAAACGAACCTCATAACACCAACAACGGGCAACATTCCGAATTGTATATCCACCCCCACCCAAAACCATCAAAGGAACATTGAAAGATCTAAGGAATCGAAGGCAATCTGCATGACCTCTCACAGACAAGTTGAAGCAACCCAACCTGTCACCAGACAATGAATCGGCTCCACATTGAAGAACAACGGCCTCAGGTTGATAAACCTCCATGACTTTATTAATGATAGATCGAAACAGACCACGAAAACTCTCATCATCCATTCCGTCGTTTAATGGGACATTGACCGCATAATTCTTGCCCGAGCCTACCCCAATGTCTCTGATATGCCCTGTGCCAGGGAAAAACTCCCCAAACTTGTGAAAAGAGACTGTCATCACCCTATCAGTGGTGTAAAAGGCCTCCTCAACTCCATCACCATGGTGAACATCAATGTCAACATACAGAACTCGCTGCCAAGTATCAGAAAACAACGAGAAAGTCAATTCAGCCAAGGAAGAAACCATGTGCATACAAACAACAGACTCAATCAACAAACTCATATCACATGCAATAGAATTTCCTTACAAGAACAAACATAAATTTGATTCTTACAGGAAAAAAACTATAAAAATTTGAAACAACAAACAATCCAATCTTAATTCTTTGCATGTCTAAAAATCATGAGATTACAGCTAACAATAAATTACTCCAACTGATTTTTTTACTAAACACTATCAAAAACACAATCAAAACAGTGACTACTGTTTGATTGGATTAGGAAGGAAATAAAAATTTACACAATTTTAAAAAACAGAACCATCATGTTCTAGGGAGTGTCAAAGCACACAGTTTAATTCTATAAGCTACTGAAATGAACAAAGATCCCCACAGAACATAAACACAAAAAGTTAAGTAGACTGTATTAAGAGAAGAGAGGGGATTACCCTGTGAACTTTGAGAAGCTCGAGGATACCGAGAACAATGTCGTTGACGTAACAGAATCCAGAGGCTTCAGACTTCTTCGCATGATGGAGGCCGCCGGCCCAATTGATGGCGATGTCAGCGTCGCCGCGGTTGAGTTTGACGGCGGCGCCGATGGAGCCGCCAGCTGAAGCCTGGCAGAAGTTGAAGAGGCCGTCGAAGACAGGGCAGTCCTCGCCGACGTTGAAGCGTCTGAGTTGGCGAGAGAAGGTGGTGTCGGAAAGGGTCTCGGGGGAGACCGAAGAGAGGAAGTGGACATAGTCATCGGAGTGAAAGCGGCGAATGTCGCTGGGGGAAGCTGGGAAAGGGCGGTTAATCTCCATGCGGCGGTGGAGGTAGTAGTGGACGATGAGGTTGTGCGCCATGCGGATGCGGTGCGGCTTCATTGGGTGGCCCTGGCCGTAGTAGTAATCGCCGATAGTTGGTTCGTAAAAGTACGTGACTCTGCGCTTCTTAGCGTCGGAGCCTATCGACGGCAGCGAAGCCCCGCCTTCTATGTTGCTATTGCTACTCTCCTCTCCCATCATACCCATTCGATGCGACACAGATTTCTCTCTCTCTCTCTCTTTGAACGCAGATAAATTATTATTGTAATTGTGGAGTACCCTCAGAGATCGAATACCCAAACCCTCTTTGCTCTGTTTATGTATGAGTATTGCAGTGGGAGGGGGGAAGGGTTATTTATTGGTACCAGACTTTCTGTGAGGAGGAATCCATTCATCCAATTTATTACTCACTCAGTTTCCTTCCTTTCTCCTTTCCACCGTCCCCTGTTTTGCATACACAGTTTAGGTTTTATTTTTATTTTATTTTTATTTTTTTTATTCTTTAATGTCATCAGGATTCTAAACATACAAATATTATATTATATATTATCTTTAATTATAAAGTTAAAAGATAAAGCTTGTTGAAATATAACAACACAATGAACGATTTTACCTTAAACTTTATTTTATTATGATTTATTATTTCTCCACAAAAGGACTCTCGAGGATAACCAAAACAGCGTAACTCTAGAAGCATTGTTCATTGTTGAGTAAAATTAGCGTTTCAATTTTAATAATTCATGTTGTTTTTCAATGATTTTTTTTTTTATAAATAAACCCTTTTTAAGAAAATTACAAAAACAACTAGAGCGGGATTCCATTTTTCATAGACTGAATTTTGACATTATTTTTTTTTTGCAAAAAAAATCAATTAAGAACAGGAAATTAAATAAATAATAAAAATGTATTATACTTTTGTTTTTTGTTTTAAATATTAAATCATTAATTAATGCTTAATAAATATTGCTAAAAATTTTAGTAAAATAGAAATAAAAGGAAATAAAATTATGTTACACTATAAGTGTTCATGATAAAAGTGTAAAATGAATATTTAAAATGTTTGTAAATTGCTTTATAAAGTAAATAAACATTTAATTTCCAGAACTATTTAACATAGAATTTTTTTATGTTTTTTTAATTATAATAATGATATTAAAATAATATAATTTAAAATATATCAAATACTAGTGAGACATTTAAATGCAGAGTTTTAAATCATTAACTAAACTAAAAAATAACTTAAATAATAAAATAAAACAATTTAATGTATGGAACTATTAATAAAAATTAAAAATATATATTGTATTAAAATACAAGTTTTATAATAATATAAAATTAAATTATTAAATATTTAGTAGTTTAAAATATATATATATATATATATATATATATATATATTAATAAGAATAATTATTATAAATATGTAATAAATATTTAGGTCATATAAAACTAATATCATTAATATAAATTTTAGATTTGAAATCAATTTTAAATATTATATTGAGTAGTAAATTTAATTCTAATAGATATTACTAAAGATTTTTTTTAATAAAATAAACTTTATATTTAAGTATCATAGTATTATATTACATTTATGAGATCTTAGTTTGCATGAAGTTCATTACTATATCAAAAACAAAATCTCTTATGTAGAGTTTATTTTTTAGAAAGATTTTATTATTAGACACCAATTTAAAAGTTTATTAGAGTTTATTCTTTAGAAAGATTTTATTATTAGACACCAATTTAAAAGTTTATTATTGGATACCAGCTTAAAAATATAAGGTAATTTAGATAAATAGAAAAGACTCAAGTTGATAATGAGAATCCCTTAAATAAAGAAATTGCATATAACTATTGGTGGACTGTGATATTTTAAGATATGTTATAGTTGGATAAGGACCACATTTTATTCAAAAGAGTTTTCTCGATATTCAAACCATGTATGGATGGTTTTTAACACTGAAAGTCACTTATTCAAGTTGATAAATTTGTTTTTTACAATATATACAGAGAAATTTTATTGGTGATAGTTTTGTAAAACAGACACAATAATATAATACATATTATCTTTACAGTAATAGACTGTAACACCTAGTGATGCTTTATTCTTTTTTTTAGGAACCAATGATGTTAAATCACCCTATAAGATCACATGTGCCTCATTTCAAATTATCACAAGTTTATAAGAGTACATACTCGATAGACGTAGTTATTGGAATGATAAAACATTTGTATTTTGTGTTTCTCCAACTGCATTCACTGCTATAGCATATACTTTGTTTTCTCTATTGCATTCACTACTCCAACATTTGCATTTTGTATATGCTAGGTACATTTTGTGTAACAGGTTCTCTAGTAATTGTTTTATTAGATGGTGGTAGTTATTTATTTGTCCTGGTGTTGTGTCCCTAAGCTCCACATATTTTGTTTCTACATCTTGCAATGTCTTTTCTAAATTTTACCTATGATAATCTTCATTTGGTTCTCTTCTCCTAGTTTATTTTGTCATCCAAGTCTATTTTTCATTTTATCAAATTTTTAGTCTGATCACATATCCTCTCCATTGATTGATTGTTATCACTTTATTATGTACATAACCTAAAGTATATATTTTTTTAAATAACATTTATCGATATAATTCATAAAGTTAAATGTTTTAAATTGTAGAACAGTCACAATATGTCTACATGAAATGCCAATTAATTTCAAAAAAATTGTAGATACAATAATTATTATTTATGTCAATAACAAATTTCTCACTTGTTATGTAAAAGATTAACATCAAAACTCTCTTAACCACCCCAACCAACAACCCAATGCCAAATTTCTAAATCTCTAAATGGAATCTTCTTAAGAAATTAAACATAATTCAATTGGTATAATTTTACATTTTTCTCTTATGTGTTGCAAATTATTCATTAGGTACATCCTAATCCACCCACACATGGTTATGACAAGCTTATCCCTGTGGTTTTCAAATTTAAATGACTCACTAAGATGGTTCATTAGCCTATCACACTTTACATATGAAGTGAAAACATGTTTATAATATGTTTTTTGTTCATAAATAATCACCAACCTCATTGATATTTTTTATATTTTACATATTATATTTACATAGTTTCTCATAAGTAGCTTTGAGAACACATCATCAAATCTCTTAATAAAACTTCACCTCTAAATTTCTTCTTGAATTAATTAGTTATACAAGTGCCTAAAACATATTTTATTCTTCAGATAGATAGGAAATTTTTAAAATACTTGTAGTATCCGTGCACATATAATAGTTTAAGTGAGAATCTCATTGATTATATTTATTTGACATAGAAAACAATGATATTTATTAAATATAAATTAGTTTTACTTTTTGTTAATTACTAATAACATCTCATTTATTTGTCCATAAATCACCAATATTTTTTTTATAACAAATTTACAAACCATCCAAAGACATATACTAATTATTGGGTACCAACCACACTCAATAATTAACCTTAAAACTTTTTTTTTCAAATGTGGATTCAGGACTTCTAGGAATACATAAAAATTAATTGTTGATCATATTTTCAATATTAGATTATTTATTCTTATCAAATAATAATTCCTTAAATATATATCTTTTAAGTTTTTGTAGCATATGACCAGATTTGTGTATATTGCTCGGTGAAATTCCATCAATTACCTTTTTCATAATTTATTTGGCTCTCCATGTTCTTGGAAGTATATTTTAATTGAATAAATAACCTTAATTTCATAAGTGATATCCTGACTGCATGGCAACAAATGTAACTCTCATTTTTTTATTATGACCTTAGCAAGTTAGGATTACAAGTTTATTATCATTGAAGTCAAACTTGATCTCTTTTCTATTCAACAAATTAAATTCTTTGAATCTTTTTAACATAAAAAAAATTCAAATCCAAATTTCATTTAAAATCTTTATTAGAAAAAATTGGTATATCACACTTTAAGTATGAAGAGAAACATACTTCTCTCATTGATATTTTTGATCTTTTGCATATTATATTTTCATAGTTGTTGATTAGTAGGTTTGACAATCCCATCATTAAATATCTTAATAAGACCCTAACAAGTAGTTATACAAGTGTCTAAAACAAAATTTATTCTTCACATAGTAGAAAATTCCTAAAATACCTATAGACATCCTGCACATATAATATGTTAAGTGGAAATTTCATTGATTATATTCTTTGACATAGAAAAAAATCATATTTACTAAGTATAAACTAGTTTTACCTTTTGTTAATCACTAATAATATCTCACTTATTTGTCCACAAATCACCAATTTTTTTTAATACCAAATTTACAAACCATCCAAAGACATATACTAATTATTGAGTACCAACCACAATCAATAATTAACCTTAAAACTTTTTTTTTTCAAATGACATCTATCAAAATCACTGGACATGATCTACAGACTTTCTTAATTGTGGATTGAGGACTTCTAGGAATACATATAAATTAGTAATACGTAAAAATTAATTATTGACGATATTTTCAATATTGGCTTATTTATCAGATAATAACTCCTTATATATATATATATATATATATATATATATATATATATATATATTATATTAAGTTTTTGTAGCATATGACCAATTTGTGTATATTGCTAGGTGAAATTCCATCAATTATCTTTTTCATAATTTATTTGGCTCTCCATGTTCTTAGAAGTATATTTCAATTGAATAATTAACCTTAATTTCATCAATGATATCTGACTGCATGGCAACAGATGTAACTCATTTTTTTTATTATGACTTTAGCAAGTTATGCTTGCAAGTTTTCAAGTCAAACTTGATCTCTTTTCTATTCAACAAATTATACTCTTTGAATCCTTTTACCATAAAAAAAATTCAAATCCAAATTTCATTTAAAATCCTTATTAAAAAAGATTGACATATTATAGGAGAAACATATTTATGTCATTTCTTTCATTTAAGAATAAATAACCATCAATATGCAATCTCATTTATATTTTTGATCTTTTGCATATTATATTTTCATAGTTGCTAAGTAGGTTTGACAATCCTATCATCAAATATCTTAATAAGACTCTACCAAGTAGTTATATAAGTGCCTAAAACAAAATTTAATTGTAAAAAATTCCTAAAATATCTATAGACATCTGTATAATATGTTAAGTGAGAATTTCATTGATTATATTCTTTGACATAGAAAAAAAATTATATTTATTAGATATAAACTAGTTTTACCTTTTGTTAATCACTAATAATATCTCATTTATTTGTCTACAAGTCATCTATAATCTTTTAATAACAAATTTACAAATCATCCTTATGTCTTGACTTCCATTTTTTACCATAGAAAAACCAAAGATATGTATTGATCATTTAATTCTTTACCAATCACAATAAATAATTAAACTCCAAACCTTTTTTTTTTTTTTTTTCAAATGACATCTATCAAAACCACTAAATATGATCTATAAACCTTCTTAAATGTGGATTCAGGATTGTCTAGGAATATGTAAAACAACTAAATTATTGAAAATATTTCCAACATTGCTTATTTATCATCGTCAAACAATAACTCTTTAAACATATGTCTTTTATGTTTTGTAGTATATGACCAACATTTTGTACATTACTTAGTGAAATCCCATTGATCACCTTCTTTATAATTCATTTGGCTCTCCATGCTATTGACAAGTATATTTCTGTTGAATAATTAGTCTTAATTATGAGAATTTTATTATTATACACCAATTTGAGGGTTTATTGTTGGGCACCAACTTGAAAATATACCATAATTTAGATAAGTAAAGGACCCATTTGATATTTAAAAGTTCCTAAATAAAGGGATTGTATGTAAGTATTGATTGAATGTGATAGCCTAAGATATTTTACAATTGAATAAGGATCACATTTGATTCAAAAGCATCTTTTCGTCAGGAACATGTATTGATGGATTTTGACACAACCAGGCCACTTATTCAAATGAATAAAACTGTTTTTGCAATAAATATTGAGAGACTTTATTAGTGGTAGTTGTGCAAGACAGACAAAACAAACATAATACCTATTGTCTTTGCAATAATAAGAGGTGTAGGCTTTATTCTCATTTTTATGTACTTTTCAATTTTAATTCCCAAAATGGATAAAAAAAAATTATTTACTAAAATGGTCAAATTGTGTCAGCTAGATAAACATAATTTCAAATTAGTCAAAATAAAAATGACATGTTGGTGATTTCAATTAATGACATTAATTAAAATTATTTCTCTCTCTTCAATCATTTTTTAATTATTTGATACTATGATTATTAAGTTTAACAATTAACAAAATAAATAATAATAATAATAATTAACAAAACTATAACATAAATATTAAGAGATACAAATTTATTTTAAATTAAAATAAAATATCATTATAAGAATAATTTTAATTAAATTCATATGAATTTAATTTAAATAATAATAATAAGAATAATTCCATACAAATTTAATTTAAAAAATATTTATTATTATTGAATTCACTTATTATTAATTATTATTATTATGTTATTTTATTTTAATTTAAAAATAATAATAATTATTATTAAATTCATATGAATTATTCTTATTATTATTATTATTATCATTATGTTATTTTGTTTTAATTTAAAATAAATTTGTATGTCATAATTTTTTTATTACAATTTTGTTAATTATTATTATTAATTTTTTTGTTAATTGTTAAAGTAACAAACATAGTGCTAAATAATTAAAAAATTATTTGTTAATTATTATTATATAATGATTATTATTTTTTTATTAATTATTAAACCTAACAATCATAATATCAAATAATTAAAAAATGATTGCAGAGAAAAATGATTTTAATTAATGTCATTAATTGAAATCGCTAGCATGTCACTTTTATTTTGACCAGTTTGAAATTATGCCTATCTACCTGGCAGAATTTGTCCATTTTGGTAAATAAATTTTTTTCTACCCATTTTGGAAATTAAAATTAAAAATTACACCAAAATAAAAAAAAAAGCCAAAGGTGTAACAGTTTATGCTTTATTATTTTTTCAAGGAATCTACCATAATAAATCACCGTGACTCCTCTCAAATTGAGTCACAATTTTATAAGAGTATATACTCAAGAGATAACATGGTTATTGAAATGATAAAGCATTTGCATTTTGTGTGTTTCTTCAACTAAGTTCACTGCTTCAGCATATACTATGTTTTCCCTACTACTCCAACATTTGTATTTTGTGTTTGATCAGGTACATTTTGTGTAACAGGTTCTCTAGTAATTTGCTTTATTAGGTGGTAGTTATTTATATGTCTTGGTGTTGTGTTCGGAAGCTCCACATATTTTGCATCTACATTTTGCAATGTCTCTTCTAAGTTTTACCTATACTAATCTTTATTTGGTTCTCTTCTCCTAGTTTATTTTGTCATCAAATTCACTTTTTTATTTTATCAAATTTTCAGTCTGACCACATATCCTCTTCATTGATTGTTATCACTTTATTATGTACATAACCTAAAGTATTAGTTTTCTTAAATAACATTTATCATATAATTCATAAAGTTAAATGTTCTAAATTGTAAAACAATCACAACATGTCTACATGGAATGCCAACTAATCCCAAAAAATTATAGGTACAATAATTATTATTTATGTCAATAACAAATCTCTCACTTATAATGTAAAAGATTAATATCAAAATCCCCTTCACCACCCAAATCAACAATCACATTGTCAAAATTCTAAACCTCTAAATTGAACCTTCTCAAGATATTAGACATAATCCAATCAATATAATTTTACATTCTTCACTTGTTTGTTGGTTGCAAATTATTCATTAGGTACCTCCTAATCCACCCACACTTGGTTATGACAAGTTTATTCCTATAGCATATCACATTTTAAGTATGAAGAGAAAACATACTTATATTATACCTTTTATTTATAAACAATCACCAACCTCATTAATATTTTTTATCTTTTGCATATTATATATCTACAGTTGCTCATAAGTAGTTTTGACAACTCCATCATCAAATCTCTTAATAAGACTTTACCTCCAAATTTTTTCTTAAATTAGTTATATAAGTGTCTAAAACAAATTTTATTCTTCACGTAGACATGAAATTTCTGAAGTACCTGTAGCCATCCCTGCACATATAATAGTTTAAGTGGGAATATCATTGATTATATTTGTTTCACATAGAAAAAAAATCATATTTATTCAATATAAACTGATTTTACCTTTTGTTAATCACTAATAACATGTTGGTTTCCATTTTCACAGTAGAAAAACCAAAAACATATACTGATAATTAGGTCTCTATCAATCACAATCAATAATTAACCTTAATTTTTTTTTTCAAATCACATCTATTAAAACCACTTAACATGTTCCACAAACCCTCTTAAAAGTGGATTATGTGGATTCAGGATTTTCTAAGAATAGGCAAAAACAACTAAATATTTGACAATATTTTTAAGATTAGCTTATTCTAATCAAACATTAACTTTTTAAATATATATTTTTTTAAGTTTTGTAGCATATGACCAAATATATGACCAAATTATGCTTTTATAATTCACTTTGGCTTCTATGCTCTTGACAAATAGATTTTAGTTCAATAATTAACCTTAATTTCATTAAATGTAACTCTTGTCTTGTTGATTAAAACCTTAATCAGTCATGATGATTTTACAGATGATTTTACCAATTCTATGAAAATCATTTATTATCATTCAAGTCAATCTGACCTCTTTGCCGCTCAATAAATTACACTCTTTGAATCTTTTTAACAGAGAAAAATTCCAAACCCAATTTTCATTCAAGATCCTTATTAGCATATCACACACTTTAAGTATAAAAAAAACATACTTATGTCATGGTTTTCATTCAAGAATAAATAATCATCAATATGCAACATCATTAATATTTTTGATATATATTAAATCATGAGCTAAATTAAAAAATAACTTAAATAATAAAATAAAAAAATAATGTATGGAACTATTAATAAAAATTAGAAATATATATTGTATTAAAATATAAGTTTTATAATAATATAAAATTAAATTATTAAATATTTAGTAGTTTAAAAAAATATATTGATATATATATTAATAAGAATAATTATTATAAATATTTAATAAATATTTAGGTCATATAAAAGTAATATAATTAATACAAATATTAGATTTGAAATCAATTTTAAATATTATATTGAGTGGTAAATTTAATTCTAATAGATATTGTTAAAGTTTTTTTTTTTCAATAAAATGAACTTGATATTTAAGTATCATAGTATTATATTACATTTATGAGATCTTAGTTTGCATAGTTGTATCCATTATTAAAACAAAAACAACATCTCTTATGTGTTGAGTTTATTCTTCATGAGGATTTTATTATTAGACATCAATTTGAAGGGTTGTTGTTGGACATTGAAAATATATAATAATTTAAATAAGAAATAAAGGACTCAAGTTGATAATGAAAATCGCTTAAATAAAGGGATTGCATTGGTCGAATATGATATTTTAAGATATGTTACAGTTGAATAAGGACCACATTTTATTCAAAAGGGTTTTCTTGATATTCAAACCGCAGGGTTTTCTCGATATTCAAACCGTAGGGTTTTTATATTCAAACCGTGTATTTGACACTACAAGCCACTTATTCAAGTCGATATTCTTTTTACAATAAATAAAGAGAAATTTTATTGGTGGTAGTTGTGCAAGACAGACACAACAACATAATACCCATTATCTTTACAGTAAAAACAGTAAAAAAAGAGTGTAATTATTGTTGATGCTTGATTTTTTTTAAGGAACGTAAAATGGTGTAAATCACCACATAAAATCACATGTCTCATTTCAAATTGTCACAAGTTTATAAGAGAACATATTCAAGAGATAGTAATGGTTATTGGAATGCTAAACCATTTACATTTTGTGTTTTTCCAACTACATTCACTCCTTTATATGATAAGCTCATCCTTATCGTTTTCTTAAATTTAAATGACTCACTAAGATGGTTCATTAGCATATCACACTTTAAGTATGAAGAGATAACATAAGTATGAAGAGAAAACATGCTTATGTTATGTCTTTCATTCATAAGTAACCACCAACCTTATTGATATTTTTTATCTTTTGCATATTATATTTGCATAGTTGCTCGCAAGTAGCATCATCAAATCTCTTAATAAGACTTCACCTCCAAATTTCTTCTTGAATTAGTTATACAAGTGCCTAAAACAAGTTTTCACATATACATGAAATTCCTAAAATGCCTGCACACATGGAAGAAATCATATCTATCGAATATAAACTAGTTTTACCTTTTGTCAAACACTAATAACATCTAATTTATTTGTTTACAAATCACCAATATTTTTTTTAATAACAAATTTACAAACCATCTTTATGTCTTAAAGGCTTCCATTTTCACCATAGTTTTCACCGAATACATAATACTGATCATTCGGTACCAAACACAAACAATAATTAACTTCGAAACTTTTTTTTTTAAATGAAAACCACCATCAATAATTAACTTTAAATTTTTTTTTTTCTCAAATGACATCTGTCAAAATCCTTGAACATGGTTCACTAACTTTCTTAGAGTAGATTCAGATCTCTTATAGGAATACATAAAAATAATTAAATTATTGAAGATATTTACAACATTGGCATATTTATCCTGATCAAACAACAACTCCTTAAATATACATGTTTTAAGTTTTGTAGCATATGACCAAATTTGTGTATATTGGTTCATTAAGTCCCATCAATTACCTTTTTATATTTCACTTGGCTCTCCATATTCTTGGCAAGTATATTTCAGATGAATAATTAGCCTTAATTTCATCAATCAGCCTTAATTTCATCAATAATATCTTGAGTGGCATGTCAACTAATGTAACTCTCATGTTGTTGATTAAGGCTTAGCAAGTTATGATGATTTTACATTTTGTTATAAAGACTTGTAATTTTATTATCATTCAAGTCAAACTTGATCTATTTTCCATTCAACAAATTATATTCTTTGAATCTTTTTAACCTAGAAAAAATCCAAACTCAATTTTCATTTAAAATTCTTATTAGAGAAAGTTCACATATTACACTTTTAAGTACGAAGAGAAAATATGCTTAGATTGTACCTTTTCATTCAAGAATAAACCATTATCATCAAATTTCTTAATAAGAATCTACCTCCAAATTTCTTCTTGAAATATTTATACTAAGTGCCTAAAACAAAATTTATTCTTTCACATAGGTAGAAAATTTCTAAAATACCTATTGTCATTCTTACAGGTATAAAATTTTTAAGCCAGAATCTCATTAATTATATTTGTTTGACATATAAAAATTATATTTATTAAATATAAACTAGTTTAACCTCTTGTTAATCACTAATAATATCTCATTTATTATTATTTTTTTAATAACAAATTTACCCGTCATCTACATGTCTTCCATTTGCACTATAGAAAAACCAAAGACATAGATTGATCATGTCTTCCATTCTCACTATAGAAAAACCAAAGACATGGATTGATCATTTAAGTCTCTACCAACTATAATAAATAATTAACCTCCAAATCATTTTTTTTCAAATGACATTTATCAAAAGCACTGAATGAACATGATCTACAAATCTTCTTAAATGTGGATTTAGATTGTCTAAAAATAAGTAAAAACAACTAAATTATTGACAATATTTGTAAGATTGGCTTATTTATCTTTATCAAATAATAACTTCTTAAACATATATATGACCAACATTGTGTATATTACTTTGGTGAAATCACATCGAATATCTTTTTTATAATTTGTATAATTCGTTTCACTCTCCATGAAATATACCCAACATGCCTAAATTTAGCTTTACTTTGCAAACCTCTAGGCAAGTTACCATTGTAGGTAAGTATTTCATAATTTTTTTCATCATCATATTATAAAAAAACCTAAACATGGACATGTTCAATTTTAATCAAGTTGTTAACATAATGACCAACATCTTTGTCCTTATCATCTTTATTAGCTTCATCATGCAATACCATAACACCATTTTTAATTCTTGTTGTTTTCTTATAGATTTCATTTAATCAAAATCTGAAACAGAGACATCAAAGTTGTCAATGTCATACATAACATCAATATTTTTAAATAAATATATTATTTATTTTATTTTTATTTTAAAAATAAAAGTTAAAAAATATTTTATTACTCATGCATTTTCTGTAACACTACAAAAAAAATCAGAATTATCGAAGGGACAAATTTCTCCAAAACATCCAAAATCAGTCGATAAATCGGTTGTATGTAGATTTATCAATGAATTTTTTGAGTCTATTGATAATTACTGACAGATTTATCCATCGGTAAATTCATTGATAAATTAAAAAATATTAATTATATTATAAAAATCAATAAATATTAATTACAGACGAACTTAAATCCGTCAATAAATCTGTCAATAATTAATGAAAGATGATATCCGTTAATAATAGTATAGTATTTTACCGACAAATAAAATTTTGTCGATAATGTTCTGTTGATATTTTAACTTTCTTTTAGTGTAAGAAAAAAATTGCAAATTTTATATTGAGACATGCAATTATTCTAACTTCTAATACACTCAAAAATTATTAAATTGTGATGTGAATACTCATATTTATTTTTCATTTGTACTAATTTTCTATTTTTTTCATATTAACTTATATAAAATTTTGGTGAATACTCACTGACAAAACATACTTGATTTAAATAAATAAGCAAAATTGAAAAAAAAAAATGAAAGATACTAAAACACCAATGAAAAAAATATTATAAATAGAAGAGATATATGGTTCGGTAACGTGGTTTTTTTATATGGAGGCTCGGTGACATGTTATTCTTTCTATTAATTGCAGAAAGAATAACACTAGCTTTTGGCAATAATTACTTCCAGATACATGGCTCTTGAATATCATTTTCACGTGTTAATTCAAAACTGAAATCGCCTTGGATGATGTTATGTAGAATACAAATTTTATAAAAGGTGTTATGATTATCTCCATAATTTAAAATTGTTAAAACTTCAGTGTGTGTTTTATTTTTCTATAATTTGATACGTGGAAATGACATTATATTGTTGATATTTGTAATTGTATGAACGGCTATGACAGCTGAATTTGACTTTCTTTCTCTATACGGAAAACTCAAATTATCTCAGTTTTATTTTTTATCTTATCTTATAATAATGAGTCCATTTTGGTATGTTCGATGAGACTGAGTGTTTGGTGGCTAACGTTGACACGTCTTCCACCAGTTTTCCAACCATTTGATTTATTTGTTTTAAATCTGATAGCTAAAATTTATTTTAATTTTTTCTTTTATCCCAAATCATCCTTTTTCCCTTATTTCTTTATATATCATAATAATCTGTTTTTATTTGTGGTTCCCTAATAATATTTAATACATATTGAAAGTGAAAATAAATATTTATAGGTTAAGCTCCTTAACTAAGTCATTTATTATATTATCTTATATTATAGGTATGTAATTGTCATCATCATTATTATTATTATTATTATTATTATTATTATTATTATACATACAGAAACATATATTAATATAAAAAATTGTATTAGTAATAAGTGTACTTATTCAAGAATACAATAAGTTCACAAACCTTTTTATCTTTCATAACAAAATAAGTTTTTAAAATATTTATAAATCAATTTAGACTTTCACATAACTCAATTAAAAATAATTTATATACATAAATATATCACACTTAGAATTTTTTTAACAGTGTACTCTAACACATTTAATTTCAATTTTATAATAATAATTTTGTCAAAAAAATTTAAGTAAAACTTAAGAGAATATCAAAATTTTAATTTATACTCTTAAGATAAAAATTTTAATATTTATTTAGTTAACATTTTTAATAAATTTTCAAAAGGGAAACTGCAAATAATAATAGAAATAATAAAATATTTTATAACTGAAGTAGGATAGACATTTTTCAGCCTAAAAAAGTCTAAATAAAAGTTGGATAAATATTCAATGAATTAAATAAAGAAAATTAAGAAATTAAAAGGATAATTATAAAAGGTTTATTAACGTAACAGTGAAATAATGGAAAGGGGACTATGAAGAAACTAGTTTCTTTCTTTGAAACTCTCTCAAAAACCACCATAATATGTTTAGATAGAGAATTGAACTCATAATTCTTTCATAATGAGCCCACTGCTAAAACTATTTCTATGTATCTCCAAAAGTCCAAAGTCCAGATTGTATGGTTGGAACCTCCAAAAAATTTAATTCTACATTACTAACATCTTTCATTGTTCAAATGGTTGAATACAACATTAGAAAGAATAGAAACTTATTATGATCAATAATTTGTTCGTCTAAACCCCTTTAAAGGTATATCTATTATGAAAAATAAATAATTTTAAAATTTAAGATCTTAAAAAGAATTTAGGGAGAATCAAAATTCTAAAACAAATAAATTTCTAATAAAAATAAAATAATCTATTTGTAAACTTTTCATTCTTTATCCATTTTTAAAATTACTTATCCAAAGAAAATCCCATTCTAATTTTTTTCATAAGTCAATAGGTATTTGAGATTAAACTTGATAAGTTTTCCAACCATATAACTTTTATAACTCTTGGATTTGATTTGATACTTAAATAAAAAAATAATGTTAGAGTTGAAAAGCTAAAAACTCAGATGATAATAATTTGAGAATCTGTAGTTTCATATTTTCCTGTGATAAACCTAATGTGGTGGGTTTGAGTTTTTTCTGTTAGAATAGCCCTAGGGGTCTAGAAAAGGATTTTTCTTTCTTCATTCTCATTATTTTTGTTTAAATATGTGGAAAAGGTTCAAATTATTCATGAAGTTAATTTTTTTAATCCGAAATATGATTTAGATATAAATATGTATTTTGAATTATATAATTTATAAATATATTTAAAAATATACAATCTAAAATATTTAAATTAATTAATTCAAAATTAATTTTTTCACCTTAAATGACAAATTCAATTTTTTTTTATCAAAGTCCCACAGTATTGTCCCCCCTCCCCCACCCTTTTTTCTTTTTCTTTACTTACATCCTTGCGTGCTAGTTTTCATTCTTATCCTATCATATATTACTTTTAAATTATGCACTTCAGAGAAAATTTAGATTCGACAGTCCAAATTAGTAAATAATATTAAAAAATAATTTGAGATTATAATATTTAAAATAAAACTCAAAATTTTATTTTTCAGATTACATTATCTAAAAATATTACAGATTAATCAATAATCTGAAATGTTATAGACTATTTAATTTTTCTTTTACATCCTATGGGAGTGCATAAACAAGTTATACAGGTGCAGGAAGTAATAGCATAGAATAAATGTTTGAGAGCCTTGAACATTTAGCGTATGCCTAAAAGCCTGACACTTTAGCCCAAATTTTAGATCAAATATATGTATCTTACCCATTTTCTTTCCATTCGAAATTAATAATGAACTCGTTGTGAGGTGGTTTTATATAAATACTAAAAATATATTTTGCATTTTTCTCTTCAATCAACCATTACGTATATGTATTTTATATAAATATTACATTTTTATCTAAATATAATTATTTTATACTTTTTAACTTTAACATTTTTATTTTATTAAACTAATTTGAAGAGAACTTTTTCAATGTTTACTTTGAATACGTGGGAAACATCTTAATGAATTCTTTTCTTAAGATTTTTTATTGCTACCCTATGCACTAGTCTTTTGCTCCTGCACCTAATAACAATAATAATCACACTAATATCTCATCGAAGAAAACCATTAAACAAAATTATGTCTCAACAGATACAAATAAATAATGAATATATAGTTTCACTCTTTTTAATACTTTTGTCATTCTTGATATTTGAAACCCTCTCTTTGGTGCAAAACTTATTACTCTCCAGTTTATTATATCAATCACAATAACAAAGGGTTGACTTTTAGAGTAAATTTATGTCACTAATGTTTTTTTATGGTGACTTGCAAGAAGAAGTGCATATGATTTCACTATTAGGTTTATGTCTTAATCATTCACAACAAGTTTGCAAATTTCAAAAGTCTCTTTATCATTTGAAACACGCTAATATAGAAAGGAATTGCAAATTTACTTCCACTCTTATATTTTGAGCTTTATTTAAAGTATTTTTGACTAGTTACTCTTTCTTTTTTTTTTTTTTTTTTTTAAATTTAAAATTTTTCTTTTTTTTTTTTTTTTTTTTTGTGAAGATTACAATTTCTCTTTGTATGTAATTGTTGTACATGTTGATGATATAATATTCATTGAAACCAATGTAGTAGAATCGAATATTGTTATTAATCGTCTTAATACGAGTTTTGAGACTAAGGACCTTAGTCTTCTTCACTATTTCTTAAATGAAGTTTTGCCCTTATACTTATAGTAATGGTATGGTACTTAACCAAGAAATTTTTGTCTTAACCTACTATCTGATAGTGGCATGTTAGCTTGCAAACCTGCATTATCTCCTATGAATCCATTGTGCACATTACACATTGATGAAGGAGAATTGTTGGATAGTCCTTTTGAGTATTAATAACTTATATGATGTTTGCTTTATTTAACTAATACTTGTTCAAACATTTATTTTGTTGTCCAACAGGTAAGTCAATACATTTTTCAACTAAGGCAATGTCACATGCAAGCTAGTCATGTTTCCAGACATTTAAAGGAATATGTAGATATTGACTTATTTTTTCCCTCACAACAATATTAATATTCAAGCTTTTTTAGATTTGATTGTGTTTCTCTATGGTAGTAGGCATTCTACCACATTATATTATATTTTTTTGTGGGATGCTTTGATTTTTTAGAAATACAAAAAAAGATTGTCTTTAAATCGTAGAGCGAAGATGAGTGTAGCGCGTTAGCTTCACTCACCTTTGAACTCTCATTGTTGTATTATTTACACAATAACTTAAATCTCTTTATTCTCACTTCTTTTACAACTTTTTATTTTTTATTTTTTGATAATAAAAAATAAATAATAAAGGAAATATTTGGGATATTTCAACCTTTAAACAAGTTGCTAAAGCACACATATGTGTGCATAACTTTTATACAAATCCATACTAGACAAGGAGGTACTAGGTACAAACCATCCTTTACAAACAGAGAATCAAAACCAAACCACACATGTATTAATATCCAATCCTTACACAAAACGATTATTTTCAAAGTTTCCAATTGATGCATGTACGTTAATGTTAACAACAAGGGTACTTCAATTTCAACATATAAATTGCATATTATCAGTGATAGCATCCTCTCAATATGTTGCATCTACATACTAAATAGAAACCTCATTACCTTTATTGTGGTACCTGTCCTCTACATCTGAACAGAGCATACCAGTATTCAGTTCCTCTAGTTTTAATGTACTACAATTGCCATATTACATATCAAATTAGAATGTTTTATTATTATCTGCCTATATAGAACTTGACTAAAAACCTGATAGGCCCGCAAAGTTTGGGAAGGTTTATTCTAGAAGGCAAGAAGCAAAAATTAGATTTTATTTATATGTCTATTATGAGTAATTTAAAATAAATATTAACCTATATTTACGAGTTTGATTGATTTGAAAATAAATTAGCTCTGAGTGGAGATGAAAATAAATAAGAAAATTGATATGTAGTCATGGGAAGAATTTGGGTATTTAATGCTATGAAGGAGGAGAATTCTTCCTCCTTGGGATTCTGTATGTCTGAAAAGGGAGAGTGTTAGCTCTTGACATGAACTCCAATGCAGGTATTTAGATCACTTATTCCATTAGATAACACATTTACCTTTCCACGGACTTACAATAGACTATAACATAGATTTATCCTTCAATACCTGGTGGTATATCCTATTGCTATATCAAGCCATATTTCCAACTAAAGACTACAATATAATATGCTTTCATACTTACTGTTGCTATTAGTATCTAGTCCTGAACCTCCTATCTAGTAGTATCTCACCCTATCTTTTACTACTTCATTATTTTACTACTAACAACATTGTTACATACTTTCCCTAATTCCATTTAGCCTCCTTATATGCACCATATAGACAGAGACACATTAATGTACATTTATGTATATTTCTTTTGTTTACTTATTACTAGTGTTTGTTTCAGTATCTTATAATTCATAATGTTTTTATGCATTAAATGGGTAGAGATACCAATCAGTGTAGGAAAACTTAACACCTAATATCTTATGCTTCATTCATAACTAATCATTAAGTTGAGCCAAACACCATATCTCTTCAAAATCTAGCTTTCTGTTTTTGAAAATAATTCTATTATTGTTGTTCCATACTCCTAAATAATTGTAATCTACATCCCTTCCTAAGTCAAATTTTGCATTGTGTTTAGTTCCAAGATACAAAATTGGTGAAAATTTACCATAGGGTGATTATGATAAACAAAGGCTAATCTCACTCACCTATAACATTTGTCTTGAATTCTTTTAGTTACCTTAGAACAAAGAACATGTGTAGTGTATTTCCTACTTCTTCCTTACATAGATCACACAATGTGTTTCTTAGTCCAATTAATCTTTTGATCAAGTTTTCCTTAGTTGGCAATTTCTCTAAGAACACTTTTCAATGCACTAGGTAGCGTTCTCACTCTCCAAACTAATTTAAATATTGCACTATTATCCCCTTATGCACTACATAATAATGTATAGTAGTATATCATTAGTTGACTTTATTGAAAAGATTCCTTCGTCATTTTCTTTCTAAACTCACTTATCATTGTAGTACCATTTTTAGGACATTTGTCTCTTATAACCTACATAAGTTTATGTTCTTGTTCATTTTCCCACACTAGTCTTTCCTATCTTCAAAGTATTTTCCAATATCAAGTGTCTTTCCTCCATTTTCCCATTTTCCTTATTGTTATATCCCTAGAATTTGATATTACAATAATTTGGGGAATCTCTGGTCTAATGGTCCTCTTCCTACCCAAGAATCCTCCCAAAACTTGATCTTATCTCTCATCCCTATTTTTCATTCTATATAGCTCTGTCAAACAAACTAATTACCAATTAGCTCTTCCTTGAATGCTTTCTTATCTCTCCACCATTATGATTCATTTTTATCTCTATTGTTGGAATTATGGTTCCTCCACGTATCATATTTAGATTCCTGGATATCCTTCCACAAACCTTTATCTTCCACGCCTAATCTCCACTTTCATTTTGTCAGTGTGGCTTTGTTAAACTTCTCAATATCAACCCTCCCTCTTCCTTTGTGTTACAAAGATTTTCCTACATAATACAAGCTACCTTCTTTTCCCTGGGATCCCCAACTCCAAAGGAATCTCTTTTGTAATTTTGAAATCTCACCACAAGTAGACTTTGGAGCTTTGAAAAAAGATAAGAAGAATAGTGGTAAGGCTAGAATAACGGAACTTATTAGACACACCCTCCTAGCAAAAGATAAAAATTTATCCTTCCAACTAGATAGTTTGTTTTATTACCTTAATATTATCAGTTTTTGTCTCACATAAAAGCAATATATCATCTACAAATTGGAGTAAGTTTATTGCTACCTCTCTTGTCCCAATCTTTACACCTTGGTATAATTGCTTCTTTGTTATCTGTCTAACCAACCTTGCTAGCCTCTCTGCTACAATTAAGAATAGAAATAGAGACATTGGGTCGCCTAACCTCAACCCTCTAGATGGTTTTGTTTCTCAGGTTGGGCTATCATTCAATATGGAAACTGTAGATGATTCTATATATATGTTTATCCATCCTATCCACCTAGCCTAGTATAGAATCCAAATCTTTCCATCATATAATATAAGAAGTTCTAGTTCAATCACAGGCTTTCTTGTAATCCATTCTCACAACAACAACCCCCTTCTTTTCTCTTCTCTCATCCACAACTTCATTTGCTACTAGAGTAAAATTTAACAATCTTTTTCCTTTAAGAAGAGTTGACTGCGAACCATTAATAATCTGTGGCAACATTCTTTTAAGCCTATTTATCAAAACCTTAAAAATCATCTTGTATACACATCTAACTAGGAAAATCGGTCTAAAGTCATTCAAACTTATTTGGTTATCCTTTTTAGGTACTAAACTGATAAATGAAGCATTGCAACCCTTAGAAAATTTCTTAGTTTCTTAAAAATAATTCACAACTGAACTATGTCCTTCTTAAATGTGTTTCAGTCATTTTTTATCGAGTAGAAATTAAAGTCATCTGACTTAAGACTCTTAGAATGCCCATGTTAAAAAGATGTTTTTTCTTTTATTTTTGTGTCATCTATATGACTTACTAGTGGCCTATTATCCTAGTCAGACAAAGCGAGAAACTTCACATTATCTAACCTGATAATGTCACTACCACTAACACAAAACCTCTTACAGAATAACACTTTCACAGTTTGTTTGATATTATTTGATCTTCACACCATCTATCTTAACTAACTACACCTTTTAATTCACTCAACGTGCCTTCTATTTAAGGATTAAGATCTCTTTATTTATCAAAAGTTTAAGTTCATTAAGCAACTTCATACCATACAGCCTATTCTCCTTAATTAAATTTCTCTCATTGTCCATATGATATATCTCTTCAATTCCCTTAATAAGGTGCTGCTTGTATCCCAAATACATTCATACTCCACATCTTCAAATCATACTTTAAATTTTTCAGTTTCTACTTCGACACTAACATACTTTTCCCTGTTTCATTATATGAATTTCATCCATTTTTTACTAAATCGTTAAAATCAGGAGTTTGAAATCTAAGTGTTTAGTGTCCTAAAAGATGTAGGCCCCACTTTATTGAATTTTATTTCAGCACAATTATACAATGATCTCATACTTATCTAGTCTTTATATATTGTTTAAAGTCTCACCATTCATTCAGTCCAAGAAATCATAACCTATCAATCCTAACAATATATATTTTTATAATAGAGTAATAATTATACACAGTAAAATATCTTATATTTTTTGAATGTATAAAATATATTAAAAAGTTGAATGTCATTTAATTAGATAAAAACTTTTTGAACATGGTCTCATTGACTTTTTCTACCTATTTTTTTATTAAACTTCTTTATCCTCAAGTATTCAAAAGAAATTTTTCGAAGTTAAACTTTTGTAATCCCTAGATTTTATCTTGCTGGGGTCTTAAAAGTAAGACTGATACCGTAAAATCTCATCAAACTTATATTCATATCAAATATATCAGTTATATAGATTTTGAACACGTGCAAGACTATGCACTCACATAAACCCACATATTCTCTCGATAATTTAATTTCAATTTTTATATTATTATCTAATATTTATATATAAACACTTTCTAAAAATTAATAAGAAAAAAATCATTCCACTCTATCTTATAAATTATTAATATAAAGGAGTACCTCTTATATCTTTATGGTGTTAATATTTTTTACAATAAATGTCTGTTCCCACTTTATTCTGATTTTTTCCAATTTTATTTTTAGATTATTTTATTAATTTTTAATTTTAAAAATTATCAACTGGTAACCAAATACACTTATTGGTAATAGTATTCGTAGGAATGTGATTACAAAAAAATTCAAACTTATAAGGAGCTTAGATGGAGACAAACGAGGCACATATATGCGATTGTCATATCAAAATGGTTAAAATATTGATAGAAATAATAAGTTTATCAAGTCTTTGTTATTTATTTCACCCATTAGTTTAGCATTAGTATTTTATTTTATTTTTTTATCAAAAGAGATTATATTTGATTATATTCCATATGTACATAGTATTGGAAATCCCAAATCGATTAAGACACATTTCAATAGTTTATAAATGAATGTAAACCTTATTTTACAAACCGGTTTTGTATAGTTGAATTAGGCTTAAATTCCACTTATTGATATGGTATCAGAGTCTATTCTAGCACAGTTTTTGGACTACCCCTATCGGGCAATTATCGAACCATCTTTTTAATAATTTATGGGTACAAACCTCATTTTACAAACCGATTTTATAAAATTGAATTAAACTTAAATTTTACTTCTTAATATAAATTAAGAGGGTCACATAAATAAATATATAATGATACAAAATTCCTTACATTTGAGACCAATATGCTTCTTTCGTTCTCTTCTTCGTATTAATCCTACATTTAAGAATTACTATGATGATCTTGTCTCTCTTTTGATCTATTATCTAAAAGAAAAGGTCATAATAAATTTATTCATATATAATTAAATAAACGGGACTTGACCTTGATTGAACTTGCAAACAATTAATTATACTACAGGGTTTAGGTTTGACAATTAAGAAAACTAACTAATAGAAGAAGAAAAAGGAAAGACTCAGTGAAGGATTTTTTTTTTTTTTTTTTTTTCAGGAATGTTTTAATCATTTTCATGTATGGGAGATGACAACCATATACATGTATATCTAATTTACTGTTATTTAAGGCATCAATTTAATCATTTTAACCACATTAGATTATTTGTAATTCTCGTAAATTCATTGTCCAATTTAATCAATTATAGTAATTTCATAAACTAAATTAATTAATCATTCACGATTTGAATTTATTAATTTGAAGATCAGTCTGACTAATTGCTACAATTTCAATAATTAAATTCAGAAATAATAAAATCTCTCCAAAATCCCTCTCTTAAATTCTATAAAAAAATACATTTTTTTTTTCTTATGTCTCATTTTTTTAATATTTAATTAAAGAATTTTCGTTGTCATAAAATGTTTAAAAGACTAATTCAATGATATTTAACATACAAGAGAGACTAAACCATGATCATAATTTTCTTAAAATAATACAGTGCTATTTGTAACTTTAGATTATCAAATAGAGTTTGTTTCCGATTTACAGTAAATTATAAAGCAAAGGAAAACCCAAAAAAAGCATATCAAGTTTATGATAAAAATATTAATGATAATATGTGTTAAATCCTTAAATTTGACAAATAAAATGTTGTTACAATCCATAAAGTAAAACCAGGTTTTGTATAATAAAGATGTTACCAATACTTCAATGCAATCAAATAAGAAATTTGGTTATTGGGGATATAGGAGGAAATTTAATCAAGGGGACATAATTATCCGAGTCATTTGATGTTTTATAAGACAATGAAAAGTGATTTTGTTGGTAAGAAATACCACTTGAGAAGTGTTTACTAGTGATTTGAGTATGTTTAGATGGAGGGGCCAAGGAATCTTCAAACTCTTAATTTCAATCAAGAGGTTGACAGTTGTTAATAACCCCAATTTGAAGTTAACTAGGCAATTAATGTGACAAGATGGATCAAGTGTGGTATATTCCACTGAAACAACCTAGAAAGACCAGACGAGACTGTGACGTCAATCCCACATGTCTCCAAGTGTGCACGTCTACATGCATAACACATAACCTAACAACTAATAATGGTGTTTTAATATTTTCTGTGTACACACACAGCCATACATCAACTTTTTCTTTTTTTTAACCGAGGTATTGATATTTGTCTGAAGGAATCATCTCTTCTAATATATAAACAAATTTGAGAATTAAGATTTTAATTACGTGTCAGAAAGGTATCGAGGTAGGTTAATTACAACATCATGTATATTAACACATATCATTTTTAAAATCTATATACTACAAAATATTTTCAAATTCATATTTTAAAAAATTATGAGTATTTTATTTTCTTAAATTTCCACTTTTGTAAATAATCATTAATTGTGTGCTTTTTTCAAATCAATTGATTTATTTATTTTTAAATTAAGTGTAATTCCGGATTTATACTTCTTTTTAATCAATTAAACATATTTACTTTTGATATTTTTTATAATAATTTTTATGCATATTTATTAAGTTTTACGGTCCAAGTATAGACTGTGCTAATATTTAGATATTATGGTAGTAAATAAAAATAAGTTGAATTTATTTGATAATATTTCATTATCGGAATCAAGTTTGAATCGGGTTCAGACAAATAACTTCAAAACAATTTCAGGTTGGGTACAAGTCAGATAATTTCTCTCTCTTTTTTAATATTTGACGTTGAAAACAAGAATTATCAAGCGCATTCGTATAAAAAAAAATCTAATTGGAAAACTTTGGTAGCTTCCACCATATTGATTAGAGAATGAAAAGAAAGAAAATAGAAAATAGAAAAATAAAGAGAAAGGAAGTAAAAAATAAAATTATTTAGATTGAAGAACAGAGAATAAAAATGAAAAAAAAGTAAAATAATTTTTATCATTAACAATTTTGTTGATTATTTTAATATATTTTTAATTATTTATTATTATGATAATAATTTAAAGTAAAAACATAAATCTAAATAAATATTTTGTAATATAATTAATTAAATTAAAAAAATAGTTGATTATTCTATTGCATAAATTATGTTGTATAATATATATAAAGGAAAGGCGCTATTTATGAGATATATCCGAGTACGAGACCGATTGGCATAAATCTTGGTTAGGCTCTATCAAGAAGTGGACTTTAAGCATAACTCAACCTTATAAAACTAGCTTGTAAGGTGAGGTTTGCACCCACTTATAAACTGGCCAAGACTCCTCAACTCGAGCGTGAAATTTATATGTAAGGGTGGCCCGATAACAGGTCGCCCGCAAGACCTAACAACATTGTTAGGATAGACTCTAATACCATATCAAGAAATGAACTTTAAGCTTAACTCAATCTTACAAAATCGGCTTATAAGGTGAGGTTTGCACCTACTTATAAACTATTGAAAGGCCTCATTCTAGTCGATGTGGGATCTCTAAGAGTCTCAACATTGCATCAGCGGAAGAGGTAGTAGAGAACATCACAATATGCACCTTAGGATTACAAGTATCAAAGAGAGTCAGAAGCACATAATTATCCTGGCGCTTCCAGACAAGAAAAGCAGGATTTTCAACAATTACGTACCAGTTTCATTATTACTGGAGGATATGGAAGGGTGCCAGAAACATAGTCGAGTACATTATTGGAGTCAACAATAGAGTAGCTTGCTTGTACTAGGTGGGGTAGTTTGAGGAAGACAGTTTAATGGGCAGTTGAGTTGTTGTGACAAGTTCCATAATAATAGAGTAAGCGGAAGAAGTAGTGATGGTCATTGATAGGATCAAAAATGGCTAGTTAAGCTTTTAGCTCTGAAACCATATAAAGAAATATAATTTTTATATATTAAGCACATACACACACAAGTTAAGTTATAATTAAGGGATAACATAAGCTATAATTAAGGATGTGTTATGTTATATGTGCATGAGCTGAAGTTGATTGTTTCTGATAAATAGAGAGAGAGTTTACAATATAAATATATTATAACGAAATATATTTTTAATATTATTTATTATGTCAGAAAATGTAGTGAACCTGTTTTGGCTGTGGTAAGCAGGGACACATGAAAGTGGATTGTCCAAGTCTAGTAAACAAAGAAAAGGCACAAGAGAGTAAGAGCAACAAATCTGAAAAAGGGAGAAAAGCTTATCAATAAATTTCGACCTCAAGGTTTTTGAGCCCTCTTGGTTGCAAAACACAACAAATGCAATAAAAATGAGGTTGGCAAAGTTTGGTGGCAAAACCAATCCATTTTGGTAGGTTTCCAAGGAAGCCAAGTTTGGTGGTGGTGTGAGTGCATTAGGCCGGCATGGGTAGCAAAATCATGAAATGTCAACCTCAAGGTTTTTTAGCCCTCTTAGTTGCAAAGCACCACAAATGCAATAAAAATGGGGTTGGTAAAGTTTAGTGGCAAAACCAAACCATTTTGGTAGGTTTCCATGGGTGGGCTAGGCGGCATGGGTAGCAAAAATCCTTTCTAATCATTCTTACAATGAGGCCACTTAGTCACAAACGAAAGTGACTCAATGAAAATAAAACTAGTCGGATTGCACAATTGAAAGCAACAAAAGAAAGTAAGAAGAATGCTTGAAAACTTAAATCTAGGCGACCCTAAGGATACAAAAATCGGCCAAATCCGGTTTTGGTAAAACTTCAAACTGCCATAACTTTTGTTCTAGCTGTCAGAATTGGACATATTGTATATGGTTTTGAGATAGAAAAAAGAGATTTAAGTAATTGGGCCCAAAATCTTCTGTAATCTCTTCCTCTGCTAACAGAAAAAGAAAAAGCTCAAAATGTTTCCTCTTAAAGAAAATACTATTATTCTGCTCCACTGCTCCTAAAGCGGACTGATTCCTGCTCTCGAGATTTCCACTTAGACTCATTTCCTTGCACGATGCCTTTTACTTCAAGGGAAATATACTTCATACTTTTGATCATATTGAAATTTGCAGATATTAATCCTCCGTATTTTGTTACTCTGCTAACGGAAAAAGGAAAAGCTCTCAGTGTTTCCTCCTAAAACAAATATTATTCTACTCCACTACTCAGAGTCTTAAATGCAGATTACTTTTTTCCTTTTTCTCAAAAACACAGAAGGAGTGGAGTCAAGAAGCAAAAGAGTATGCTCTCAGAGTTCGACCGACTAGGATATCATACGTCTTGCCAGTTCAGGTTTTAAAAAGACCTTCTCAATCAGATAGTCAGTTTTAACTGTGATGGGATGACTCTGGAAGTAAGGCCTAAGCCTACCGCCAATTCTCATAAAAGAAAAAAAAAGAAAGAAAAAAACAAGAATTTCATGCATTTTCTAAACAAATTTCATGCATGCACATTCTCCAAATTTCCATCTATTTTATGCATTCATATATTTGCACTTTTAAAAAAAATTCTAAAAAAAATCATAAATGCATTCTTAGAAATTTCATACATTCCTAAATACATTTTCTTAAAAATTTCATGCGTAAAAAAATAGAAAAAAAAAACAATAAAAATAAAATTTTATGCATTGTAATCACTAAAAAAATGAAAAAAAAAGTAGACTTTTAACGTTTTTCTCTGCAAATATGCGTGGAAATACAAAATGTATTTTTTTCTTTATTTTTCATATAGTTTGTGCATATTAGTGAAAATAATTGAGAAGGAGGAAACTTCATTTTGCAATGGAGCTGCCTTTCTTTCCTTACTGTTTTAATATTGTATATCATTTGGTTAAAAATATTTAAAATTACAAACTTATATATATATATATATATATATATATATATATATATATATATATATCATATTTTTTAGTTAATTTCTCTTTTGAATTTTTATAGGTTTTAACATCTTTTAACTTAGAAAGTGTTATTCATACCATCTTTATTATTTTAATTATGTGAGAAGGCATACTTAAGTCATAGCAAAGGATTCGCATTCATAAGATATTAAAACTTAATAAAATACGATAAAGGGAGTCTAAACGGTAGAAGTTTGAGTAGGATTGAGAAGCTATGAATAAATTATGTAAAAAATTCACAGCCATACATGAGTATGGAAATTAAATTTTTGTGAAGTAATGTGTCCTTGATGGTCATTTTAAGGATGTGACAAGAAATATTGTATTATAGTCCAGCCTTTTCATTGTTACTCTCTTGTATTTTAATGAAGACAGGCAAAAGTTGAAAGGGGAGGCAAATGGCCTAATCATTTGGGGGAAGGATGAAGGGAAAGAAATATGGTTTTCCAACCCTTTACTCTCACTATCATTTTGTGATCATCATCACTTGAAAAGGAAGCTTTATAGTTGGTCTTGCTTAGGAGTACTGTTTGAAAATGACAATGCTTTCATAGGAAAGACCAGTAGCTTCCAATCCCCATCCACTGCTCATACTTTTGTTTTAGGCTTCAATGAAATGCTCACGAATATGTATGAAGGAAAATCACGTTTGTTATGCAGAAAAATGATTTATTTATACATATTTGAGCAAAGTAATGAATGAACATAAAAGTTCATCATGGATATGCCCTACATAGTGTCGCATCGTTGAGTAGGACAAGGAAGATGGTGTTAAATCACATACATGTCTCTGGGATTTGATTGTCAAAAATGCAGGCTGGAAATAGCTGATAGATACATTGAAATGTACTGCCATAGCAGCGTTGTCATTTTCTCATTTATAAACACTAAATCAACTAAATAGTACACCTACAAGTAAACGAAATTAATTTGGAATAGTCAACTTTCCCAAGAGAAAGAATACCCCATTCTGAATGTACTTGTCCTTGTTTCTTTTGCTTACTTTTCAAAAGAATGAATGGAAAATGGGGTCTAAGTGGAGTTGAGAAAATTTTGCCTCGTCTTCTTACTGTCTACTTTTGTTAACACTGAAAGACAATGGATGAGGTGCATGAAAGTCCATGCCAAGATCCAGGACTTATTTGTCACCACATGCAAAAGTAACCCTAACAAAAGAATGGGTTAGAATACACGTTACAAAGTTTCAAAAATTCAACCAAACAACCTATACCTTCTCATAATTGTACATTAGATAATTTTGAATCCTATTATTTTCTCAGACTATAAAATAATCTCATATTTGTAGGTTTATTTGGCTGAAACAACGTAAGTTAGAAGATGCTGGGGTTGATGTTAAAATCACCAATTAATCCTTCTATTTATTATCAATTATATATGATAAAGTACTTTAATGACCTAAACCACTTCGTGAGGAAGGGTGTAAATCACTAATTAATATCTTAATTTGGATTTAATACCCAAGTTGATTTTTTTGTTCCCTAGTTTGGAGCACTGGACACGCATTTAATATACCATAATGATCTGGTGTTTATATCCCCTTGGAATGTGATAGATAGTATTCGTATTTAAAATGAAAGTGAACTTGCTCCAATCTTGCGTTACCGAAATTACCATCAATTAAATAATCATGAATGTGGGAGAAAGATGTGGATGAAAAGGCAATGTTTTAAACATGGTGATGCCTCCTCCATTATGCCTCTATTCAATAGTCTTACCCAAACCTAACCCTTTTCTGATTTTTATAAACACACAAATTTTGATATCTTTTAATACTTTTTTTTTTTACTGCAGAAATAACTACTTTACAATAAAGTAATGAAAAAAATTCTTGATACATTTTCAAAATAATCATGTCTCTTATGAATGTGATTAGGAATTTGATATTCAAATTTTGAATGAAAAAGGCATAAACAATGAAGATATATAGGTTTTAAGGACGAGCTTTTAGGTGGTGACTTATTAAGAAGATAGGTGACGTAAATATTGCTTTCCTAAAAAAATTTTGGGACATTTAGACATTGTTTTGAAAAAAAATACTTCAATATTTTCTTTTAAGTAAGTATTATTTTTTCTTTCTACAACCATAACACATGAAATACTATAAATTAGAAAGCTTCACACATTAGTATGAATAAGATAAATGAGAAAGAAACTCATTTTATTAATAAAATGAAAAGTTACGCATATGTGTTAAGTAGACTCGCATCAAATAATAAGAAAGAGAAGAGAATTTTTATAACTGGAAAGGGAGGATGTCTTTATTGTTGAACTTTCTCTTTGTTTGTCATGATAGAATCAAATATGAGAAAGTGATCTTTGGTGAAAAAAATTGTGATCATTCTATTTTCTAACATGTCCAATCATTTTTTCAGAATTTTACTCTACAATATATTTTGAGTTGTTATGAAAAATAATATTACATAAAAGGTCCTTTTTAAGTTCTTTTATGAAAATTAAATTGGTGGATAATTTAGGAATATGAATTTTTTAGTATTATGGATGAGCTTATTTGGATCTCTCCTTATCTTATTGTAGTTACAGGGCTTCCATTTGTTGTGGAAAATTTCTAATTTCTAAAAAGAGAATGTGTGGACAAGTATTTAGGGAGTGATATCATATGGTTAGTAACTTCAGAATCTAATATTCAAAAATGAGTAAAGGGTATATTTGAAATATTAAATCCAAGAGAATATGGAAACTCACCAAAATATATGTTAATAAATAATATTTGTGGGTTTCTTCAATTCACTAAGGATGGATCTTACCCTTTTTATCTCCTCATGATTTGAACATATTTTTTACCTTATTCATTAGCTATATATACTTGTCCCCTTTTCTTGAAGATCTCCCTTTCACCTCGATATAGCTCTCCTTTCTACCCTTTTTCTCAGTTTGTAGGGTTTTTCACGTAAATTCCAACACTTTTTCTTTATGTGACACAATTTGTTTCACTAATACACCATATCCTCTCATTTTTTCTTTCCCTACTAGGAAACTTATTTTGCATAGTCACACCAAGATTGTAGAGTCTTCTTCATCCTACAATTTAAACTTGTCATCCTTTCCACTAAAAACATCACTAGTCAACTGATCGACTTTTTCTTTTTCATTTTCTTTGAAGATGATCTTAACGAGTTGAAACTATTTAAGATAATCTTTTCCATTTAACTAATAAGCAAAATGGACATTTTACAGTTCTCCAATATTTTGAAACTTGTTTTATGTTTATAGAATTCTTTTTTATCAACAATAAATAATATATATTAAAAATGAAGTAAATGGACGCTTTAACCCTTGTACAAACATAATAGAAAATATAGACACTTAAATATGTAATTCATATGTTTTATATGATAGCAATACTACTTCAGTCCTGCCACATCTCTCCTCCTATCTAGTTTCATCATAGTCCCTAACAAAAAATGAGTCAAGCACAAGTGTATAGATTAAGAAAAATGATTCATTGCTAGCCTAAGAGCAGATCATGAGTATCTAGATTGGTTTGAGCTAATCTTTGTTTAAATGATCAATATTGATGACTTGCTCTATCTAATTGTATTCAAAGTTGTTTCACAACTTTGAACTCTAGTCAAAACTCAACAACCATACTTTGTCTCTTGTTTATAAAATTCAAATTTTGTTTATAGAATTGAACTCGTAATTTCAATCATCACAAATAAGTGTGACTAAGACATAAAGGAAGAAGATGATGATCATACAATGATAAAAGTTGTGTCTTATAATTAGATTTCTTACATTAATAAAAATCATATCTTAAAATTGGATCACAAGGTTAGAAATTCTAAAAAATAAATAACTCTAATACTATCTTAAAATTATAACATATAATATATTATTTTATAAAATAAATCATGTTTCTATATAGGACTTGCTGACAATTTTAGAGAGAAAAAAAACTTATTTAAAAGAGACAAATTCATATTATTATTACTGAATTGTTTTTATGTATATACAATCTCTATATTAATATCAAGATATTGGATAATACAAAATGAAAATACTAGTATACAATTATGGTTTTGACCATTATCAATTTATATTATTTTCAGATAAATATCTAACAAAAATTTCCTTATCGCCTTAATCTTTTCCAACATTTCATTATTTTTTAAAAAATTTTACTAATTTTTTCTATTTTGTTTGTTATTTTCCATAGAATTTTTAAAAACTATAATTTTAATTCGTTAACCATGAATGAGTCAAGACCATGTTGTAGAAATTGGATTGTGGTAATGTACGATTAAAAATTTATTTAAAAGCTAAGAAACTAATATAATAACATCAAATATAAAAGTCAAATAAGAAAAACAGAAAAATCTTATTTTCTTTTATTGAGCAATAATTATATATATAATCACCCAGAAATGATTGTAGAAACTAATAACATAAAACAATTACTTTGATTTAGAAAAAAAAATGTTTGAAAAGGGCAGAGAGAATTGTAATGTTATAACAGTTGATGAGATTTAGTAAAATAAAGTCTGAATACGAATATAAAGTCTCACAGGATGATTTTATGAGAATGGTACTCGTATATATATATATATATATATGAAAAACACTCTTAAATTTTAAGCTAAAAATACTATAAACTAAAAAATAGTTTTTAAATATGAACAATTAATTATAATTTGAAATTTACAACAAAATTTGATCTCAAATACTCCCTATTAATTATTTTATTGATGTTTTTAGACAATAACTTAATTAGCTTAAAAGTGACCGTTTTCCCATTTGAAGGAGGCATTTGCGTAACAGAAGCGTCAACAATAATAATAATTATTATTATATTTATTTATTTACCGTTGTCTTTTTACTAAGATAGTTAAAATTTAGATTTTAATTGTAAAATCCTATGATGGAATATATTATGTTTGATTTAAATTTCACGTAAGACAGTTCAGATGATTGAATAAAATCATAAAATAATTGTGATTGCAATTTTTTTTTATCCTTACACCGACTAATCACCTTCTTCTTGGTGAATGGATTTAGTTATAACTTAATTTTAATTTTTAATTAAAATTAATGTAATTAAAATTTTATCATGTTATATGTGTTGTTGATAATCTTAATATTATTCGATCCAATCTAATGCAATTAAAATTAAAAACAAATTTTCAGTGCCTAATGCAATTAAAATTAAAAACAAATTTTAAGCTTAATTAAGAATTAAGATTATTTTCTAATGCATTGTTCATATTTTAATTAAATTGAAGGAGTTTTAAATTAAATAAAAATAAAACTTTTAAGATACATCTCTTTTATTTCTTTACAATATCTTTCAAATATTTTCTTTTATTTATTCTTTTACAGATAAAAAAATATGATATATATATATATATATATATATATATATATATATATATTAAAAAATAAAATCTACTATTAATTTACTATTTTATAAGTTCCTCACATTCTACCAATAATCTCCATTATAACTACTTTTATCTTTACTCTTTACATCCCGTGATTCTAACTAACTCAGGGTCAATCCGGGTGACGTCTTCCAAACAACCCCAAATCCAATCATTGAAATCCACCTGAGAGAGACTTCATTGAAGCATTCATTGTTTTGCTGGAAAATCTAAAGGAAACGAGAAAAAAAAGTAAAAAGATAAATTAATTAATGAACTCGTCTTTTTGGTTCTGCAACAAAAATAAGAGAAAATTGAAAATTTATCATGTAATGAGTATGGACTTATTTTCTTTCCTAACCTATGATGAAAGTAGAAGAGATAATAAGGTTTTCCATTTTTGGTTAAAAACGAAACACTACCTACTCCTTCTCAGTGGTGAACAGATGGAGCAAATTTGAGTGTATTGTTTTTCTTTTTCACTGCTCAAAAGCAGTCCCTCTTTTGTTCACAAGGGATGACCCAAAGAAACCATGGTCAAGACCTAAGGCAATTAGATGACAGCAAAGTAATTCTCTTAATATTACTCAGATTACGTTGGACAAGAGTAATAAAGTAACTACTAACTTATTTAATTAATTTAAAAACTAATTTAAAATAGATTATTTTTTTATTTTGCTTTTAATTTATTTAATTAATTTTTAGAATAAGCCTTTTAATTCAACGAAGCTTTGTTCATTCATGATTTCCAAAGCTAGTCGAAATTTCATTTCACAACGAGAAATGATAGATACAATATAAGAACATTTCATGTCATCGACCTTCTAAACCCCAATTATTTATACCATATATCATAGTTCCACGTAACAATTGCTGCATCAACACAAGAAAATCTAATTAATGATACAAGATCAATTCAAGACATAACTTTCTAGAAATCTATTAGTCTTTCGCTCCACCACTACAAAAATTTTTGAAATTATTGATAGAAAACTTCTATAATATAATATAATATAATATCATATAATATAATATAATATAATATAATATTATATATATATATATATATATATATATATATTAGTCATTAAAATATTATTATTGAAAAATTTGAGTGACAAATAATTTAACAGTGAATTTAACGATAGATTTATCAATGAGTAAATTAAGTATTAAATTATCTATACATTGATAATTAATTTATTAATTTATTCATTGATAAATTAATAGATTATAAAAATAATAATAATAACTTGATAAATTTATTGACAAGTATTTCACTTTTTTTTTACTGTTTAAATTTTGTTGGTAATTTCGATTTAATGACAAAATTTTGATATTATTAACAAATTTTGATTGTTAATGAATTTAAAATTTCTTGTAATGCAGATAATATTTGTGTATTGATAGTAGCTTTTCAAATATCTTGTTGATTTGATCAATGAGAATCTATTATTTGTTCGATATCCACGTTCACTAAAAATAAGGTCAATTTATAATATATAAGTAGAGACAATTAATTCTCAGCTTATAAGTCTTGTAAAGATGAATAAGGCTTAAATTTACTTTTTAATATGATATTAGAGTCTATTCTAACAATATTTAATGAGTCTATGGTGCTACATGTTATTGGATCATTATCGAACCACTCACGAATATGTAAACCGACACATAAGGGGTTGTGAGATCTTAAATTGCCTATAAGACCAAATTACATTATATAAGATTTAGGTTTTTCAAAGTTTGCAACTTGAAAGAAGGAATTTGTGATTAAGTTTTCACTTAAATGAGTCCATATTAAAAGTTTTAGTTCTCTTCCATACTAGAATTTTTTTACATTTTTCTAAGTATTTTGTTGTGTTACTTTTGTAGTCAACAGACTATATAACTATTATTTTTTTTCTCTTATTTCAACCTATTGATCAACTCATTTTTTTTTTCTCCAATATCTTTTAACTTAGTCAACTCACTTATTCTTATTTCAAAAACAAGTTGACCAAGGAGTTTGGAAAAAATGACACAAAGACATAATTAATAATTACATAATTCTATTAACAATACAATTAAATAACAAATACTTAGACAAAAAAGTAAAAAGATATTTTAAATGCTCAATAGTTTCTTAATAAAAATTCAATTAAAAATACTTAATTTTATAAAAAAAATTAAAACTTAATTTAGTATAGTATAATAGGATAAAAATTACTAAAATAATCAAATATTTCTAAAGTGAGTTTAGCTAGCACAAAATTCAATACTTTCTGATACTGATAATGAAAAATGAAATGTAGGTTGATGTCACTTAAAATCAACAGCTAATTACTAACACGTTGCCTTTTTATTATAATAAAATTATTTAAAAAATTATAATATGTAGCATCAATCCAGTGACACAAGAATTACTTTTTATTAGAGTGTACTTGCACCCATTACCTGACCGATACTATCCTTTCAGAACCAGTTACTTCTATTGTTGTAATATGCAGTCAAGGACAAATTGGCATAACTCAAATATAATTAAATATAAAAGTTCCTCTTTAATAAAGTACAGTTTTGTTATTTATCTCACATGTATAAGAAATGTAAATTTCAGGTGCACGCCAAAAATGTTCAAATTTAGTTAAATATATAAGGAAAAAAATAGTAGCTATTTTCCACGGGTTCACATTCTTCAATTTGTTTCAAATCTTTGGAAAGTGACTTAATTATTAATGTAGCATATTGGTCAATGGGTTAGCGATTCCATGTACTTGTGATGGAAAATACATAACAACTTCCTTTTAATTAAATATTATTGAGCTTTAGACAGCAAGTACTACTTCCTTTGTCTTTTTTTTTTTATAATTATCGTTTTTTAATAAAAACAAATTCTTTCTTATCGGTTATTTTTAAATTTCAAAATGATATAATTTTTTTTCAACTAAACCCTTATTTCTACTTTTTATTATGTATTAAAAATTGTTTAAACATTAAATGAAGAGAGAAAACTAAAAACAAATATAATATATAACTTATTTAAAATTACACTAAAAATATAGAAATTAAATGTTTTTTTAAACCAATTACTATATGGAAAGAAATAGAACATTTATTCACACTAACTATATGATGTTTACGTGAAACTCATTAACGTAAGTATGATTAAATAAGCACAATATATCATTTAATAGGATCATTTATGAGACCTCTCTTGCTATTGCTTGAGTATAGGTGTTGTCTTGCTATGAGCTGAATCCTATTGGATGATTGGATTGTAATAATTATAACTTAACCATCCCATTGATTATAGCAGTGCCTATTTATAATTGAAAAGTATATTTAAACCGACTACACCAATTCAAATATTTCACTTCAATTTTAACCAAGTCATTGATATTTATATATTTTAACAAATTCCGAAAAGAAAAGAGAGAAGAAGCTATTGTATTGTATTTTCACTATGAACAAGTTATTCACTTTATATAATTATATAAAGTTGGGGAATTATAAAATGATTTAGAAATCGATATCATGTCACCCATATACCTAAGATTCTAAAACTAGCTTGATCAGTGCATTTATGACAATTTTCAATACCTCTGAATAAATTCAAACGTCAGAAAGTAAGAAGATAAACAAATTATTCATACCTCTTAACGACCATTAATTGTTCAGACAAAATAGAAAACTTAGTGTAAATAACTTAATTTTATTGTTTGTATGAACTTTTCCCTACACATGCAGAATGCATTAAAATAAAAGTGGGAGCCACTGTTGGTATAAAGAAAAAGAAAATAGATAGAAGAAAAAAAAAAGGTGGGCATTAAGTTTTTGAACATGGGAGAAAAAGGGTTGTATAATGCGTATATCTATAGACACACACTATCTCTATATATTAATACTTTGTCATTGTGTTGTTATTCTTTCAATTTCCAAGTCCCTTATGAATGTGTTGAAGTTAGAGTTGTGTTCTCTTTTCCAAAGAAAGGGACTGCAAAAATTAGGAAATGTGGATGGGATTGTCCGGTACACACATCAAATGCTTACACATTAAATCACATCAATAAAGGTTTATGTGTGAACAAATTATAAGTTTCATTAAACTATTAGTATAATTAAGTATTGCCAGTTTTTACTAATAACATGACACTGTAATATATGAACAAACAGTTATACTAGTATAAAAATATATTTCTACCGTTTCTTTTATAAAAAATATTGGATATATTTTGTTAGTCCCAAGAAATATGGATTTATTTTTATATAATGTTTTCTTAATCGCCAATTTTTATATAATGTTAATTACTAATTTTTTTATATCTTGTTGTGTACTCTATGTTAACAAGACACTCAAATTCTTATATATATATATATATATATATATATATATATATATATATTTTTTTTTTTTTTTCAAAATAAAGAAAAACTACTAAAGATTGAAATAGAGAAAGAAAGAGAAAACATACAAAATGAAATATAAAAACCTAATAAACATAAATAAAAAAGAAAAATTGTACACATTAAACTTTTCATTATAAATAGACGAGATTTGAAAATAAAATTATACAAATCAATTATATAATTAACTATTCTTTATATATAATTGATTATTTGTAATATTTTATTGATATATATATATATCACCAAGACATAATAGTTCATATTTTTAATCTAATAGATTATGTTGGTAATTTATTAACATTTACGTTTTCTACTATTATAAAATAAATAACTAAAATAATATATAAATATGTTTAATTTTTTTATTTACAATTATATTATTCTATCCAAAAAAATGTTTTTCACTTTTGTTTCACTCCCTCACTTTAATCCAAATAAAATATAAATGACTACTTATTTTAAATATTTTTTTTACATGAAAATTGGTTATTGGCCAGAAACCAGTCACGTCTTATAATTGGAAGGGATTCAATTAGTGTCTTGATAAGACACAACCCTTTTAAGAATATAAATACTTTTAAAATAAATTTTAAATTTATGATGCTATTAATTAAAATTAATTTTTTTATTAATTCTAATAAATTAGTTATTTGTTTCTTATGAGAAAAGTTAGAGGAAGTGTATACGATAAATACATCAAATATTAATATAGATTAATATATTTGTGCATAAGCATTATAATATTTGTATTAGTATTTTAACTTTTGCCAGACAAAATTTGTATTAATTAACAAAACAATTTAACATTTAACGTTATTTAATTTATCATTAAATGATATTTTTTTATATATAGCAGTTAAACGTCCAACAAGCATCAAACATTTTGACACAGACAAGAATCTTTTCTTATCTTGAATCTCAATTGCGAAGGCTAATTTTCAAAGGAAAAAAAAAATGGTGAATTTGATGATTGCTTAGTGTTGGTTCGATGCATGGCGACAAAAATCTTCTCTGAAAGATAAAGAGGCTTTATTTAAAAATTGAAGGATCAACTAACTTGTATTATAAGCTAACATAATGAGTAAAACGCAGATTATACAAAAACCTTGTGCTAGGCACCATTGTCATACATGATCTATTATTGGTTGGAGAAGAACTTATCTGTAAATGTAATTGCCAGGATCGGCCAAACTCGCTCAGAGAGAAGTTATCATGGCAATTGCAGAAAATGGTAAAGTGGTGAGATAGAAAAGATTTTGGGGAAGAAAACAGGCTTCAATTTGCTTACTTTTACTCTTTTTATTGGACTCGAAAATTATTATACCACCATTTCAGTCTTTTTTTAATTTAGAGTCAATGTGTCCTCCTTCGACCCCACACATCTTTCCATGAACCACTGTCGGTTGATTTTATAGTATTCTTAACGTTCACAGAACCAAAAGCAGACATGCCCAACAAATATGAAGAAATAAAAAACTGTTTTTGTTCTCATTATTTTTCACATTTCCACACTCTGTGGCAACTCTAAGTTGGTGTTGGTAAGAAGATTATAATATAAAAATATTTTTTGGAAGACGAAATTTAAATAACTATCAGAGTTAAAAAGAAATGACAGGTAACAAACAGTTATCTGGGTCTTAACATCTCTGTCACTCTGTGCACTTGTCCCATACTAAACACAAGTACCTTAGCCTCCTTACATCTTAATTAATTCTAATGATACTAAGACGCAACCTTCTCAAATGACACATGCATTGGATCACATTGTCAAAGGGTGAAACTGAAGATGAATGATGCGCTGTCAGGTCATGATTGGTCCATATTATGATTAATTAAAGCGCCAAAAGGGTCGAAATTTAACATGCAGAATGTGTACATGATTATCATTTGCTATGTGAGGTTATATTTCAGACGGAATCGAAAAGAAAACAGACTCAGTAGTTAGTGCTTAATTGGAAATTAATAAAAAACTAGGAATCACATACAGTACATGTTTATAGAGTCATTTTTTTTTTAATTTTTCTAGAAATAGGGATATCTTAAAAACCAATCTATTCCAATGCAAAAGCAGCACCGGATTTGCGTAAAACCCACTTGATTGCTGCACCTTCCTCAGGGTTCTACTCTCTCTCTCTCTTAACTTCAATCCTAAGTATGATTTATGATTTAGCCTCCTCTCTTTAAATGAAGAGGATTAGTTTGAGTTACTCCTTTTTCCACCCCACATCATAACAATATTTCTACCTCGTGAAACATTTAAATGACAGAAGCACTGGTTAATATTTCACGCTATATAGAGCCACTGATCACTTCAAAGCTTACACTCTTCCTCCAATATTAAGTAACATTGGCATTCCCTCTGTTCTCTCTCACAGATGGGTCGCCATTCCTGTTGTGTAAAGCAAAAATTGAGGAAAGGTTTATGGTCCCCTGAAGAAGATGAGAAGCTCTTCAACTACATAACGAGATTTGGAGTTGGATGCTGGAGTTCGGTTCCCAAGCTAGCTGGTAACAACTTACATGTTTCATAAGATCAAATTTTTCTCCTCTACTTCTTTCTTTTCTTTCATTGGGAGGGAGCTTAACTCATTTCATGAATCGCAGGACTGCAAAGATGTGGAAAGAGTTGCAGGTTGAGATGGATAAACTATTTGAGGCCTGATTTAAAGAGAGGCATGTTCTCACAGCAGGAGGAGGATCTTATAATCAGTCTCCATGAAGTTCTTGGAAACAGGTAAGATATTGAAGGATGTTCATTCAATATGATACATGTAAAACAATTTTTTCTTGTGAAAACGGTTAACCATGGATTGGTTGTGAAATTGTCTTCTATTGAATATCAGGTGGGCTCAAATAGCAGCACAGTTGCCAGGGAGAACAGATAATGAGATTAAAAACTTCTGGAATTCATGTCTAAAGAAGAAGCTTCTGAAGCAAGGGATTGACCCAAATACACACAAGCCCTTGACAGAAGCTCATGTTAAGGAAGAAAAGAAAATCACAGACGCAACACCTATGCAAACACCACTGTCTCAAGGCCTTTCAGTTCCATTAACTTTCCCTTCATCACAGGGATCAACACTTCTAATAGATTCCAATTACTATGATGGAGGACTAACTGAAGCTTCAAGAGAAATTTTCTTGAACAAGCCAGCATTGGACCCTTTATCCTTCTATGATTTTCCAATGGGTGCTGCGCAGTCTGGTTTTAACTTACCTATGACTCAGTATCAGACAAGCGTCAAAGCATCTGATCAGAGTCCTTTTGGACCCAATTCAAGCTACGGATTCCTTTCAATGCCGAGTCTAACCAACTCTGATCATGGGAACGTGTCGGTGACTGAGTTTTCAGACAACAATTCAGCTTCCAAAATCAGTTCATTGCTCATGAGTGACCAGGTGAAAGAAAGTTCCAGCAATAGCTCAAACATGAGCAACATTTACACTGGAGGAGGGTGTCATATCAGCAGCATGATGGAAAATGCAGGTTTCTTGTGGGAGGGTGACAACAAATTTGACCCTTTGTTTCAGTTCCAAGTAAATGCCACAAAGTCCGAGGATTTCAAGACAAGTCCATGGGAAGAGGGGCAGCTGCAGACTCACAATTCGATAGATTTCACTAGCTTTCCATTAACAGCACTTTCAGAAGATCTAACCGGAGAAAATTTTGATGTTTTTCAGCATATATGAACTGTAAATTCTTTCTTTCTTTTGATTTTTTGAACTTTTTTTCATGTTAGTAAAAATAGAATGATGTTGATAGTACAGGAGATTTGTAGCGAAAGATTTGTGACCACCCCCCTCCCCCGCACCTATTATTCCTATTGATGTATTTGTTTTCATCAGCCAAAGTTTGAATAACGATATATTCTTGATCATTATTGAGTGCTGCTAAATTTGTGTTAGTTAGTGAATAGTTTTTTATTAGATGCAGTTACTTTTATTAATCTTCTTTATCCTTGTAGTAGCTGTCCTCTATAGCAGCTGGTCAAAGACTAGAACACGATAAAGAGGAGAAACACCCATACACTGCACCAAATTACGAATTCCATTTAATTTTCCCTGATCCTTCCTTTTATAATATATATGATATTATTATATATCACACATGGGGACACACGCTCGTGTGTTTCTCAAAATATACATGATGTATATAGTGGGCTTTGGTAGATATATATTAGCGCTGGCAGTGTTTGAATAAGAAGATTATCCTGTCCTATCGTATAATGAGAGGATGATGCTTTCGCTGGCATATGACAGCACCATGCATTTGGTGAATCCCTCCAAAAGGCTAAAATTGGCTCCCCAAAATCTCCATTATTGGAGAGAGAGAACTTCATATAACTGATTAAAGTCTAAAGCTATAGGGTCCTCTCCTTCTGCATAACATATACGGTTCCAAATTTAAACCACCCTTAAAATCATCTTTAATTTTCTGTCACCGCTAGCCTCTTCAAGACTCAATATAGTAACCACTCCACGCTTATGCATGCCATGGCCACAACTTGGCCTGTGGTCATTTTATGTACATGATATATGTATATATTATCTTAGCTCTTGGGGGTTCTCACAGTTTCAAGAAAATAATGCTTTTGAAGTGAGAGAGGATGTGACTGCACAGTTCATAACAGCTGAATTTAATTGCCCATCAGTTTCGTTATGTTTCTTATATATACATGTTCTCTAATTATGAAAAAGATAACCAATTAAAGCAAATGAAATGAGAGAAGAACCCACACAATGACGTACACCAACTACTCTAGTACTTGTTACAACCACATATGCATCAGGCATAACATAGGCCATTATTGAGTCATAAATCAGGAAAGATTAAAGCTGCTCTCAGTTCTCACGCAAGCCCTTCCAAAAAAGTCAATTGAAGTCCTATAGGTTTAGAAAACCATGGTGATGGTGATGATGAGAGGAGAGATGATAGATGATGTTAATTGTTTGGACATAGTGCATGTTAATATGTTGACTTAGCTAGCAAACAAAAGTGTGCAGTAACTCAGTGAGGACCACAAAATGGTCCTACCCTAGGTTGCTACTTTGCCATATACCAAATTAAGACGGTGAAAGTCACTATTACTTCAATTAGAACAGCTGTGAACTAAGGCATAACCATACCATAAAAGCAAGAGAGGGACACTACATAACCACATCATAAATTAATTAACTTAAGCGTTTAGCCTATGCTCACACTTCTGGTTTATCATGTATGGCTGTTTGGGCAATTGATCCAAAGGTTCAAATTATGATAGACATTAACAAAAAGATACATGATTATGCCACAGCTAGCTTGGCATATACACACATATATTATTGCAAATCACGAAAGCTCAGGTTCTGGTTGTGGAGGCAGTTATACGTTTCTCTTGGGTCAAAAGTCATTAAGATTCTCAGCAAAATCAGAGGCAATAACATAGCTGTGAAAAGCAGGTTCTAACTTATATATGATTACATAAACCACTGTAAAACCTTCATTTTGGATCGTCTCAAACCTATCTTAGCCTAATAAGTATTCAAAAAAATATAAGTTAAAGGGTCATTTACTAGCTACACTTGATTAAATATCTTTAACAAATATTATAGATAATTTTTTAAAAGTGATACATTTATTTTTAGTTAAATAGCACTTGCTATTTTATTAAGTGTGGGTGCCGACGCAGTTGGTAGTTAGCTACCCGAGGAATTGGAGCACCGTTTGAAGTGTGATGATAAAAGTGAAAAAAAGAAGTATAATTAAGAAAGACAATGTAGGAAAAAGTGAAGAGAAATATTAAAGATATGATTGAAGTGAAATACTAAGTAATGTGGTAGCCTTTTGGGGTCAACTAAGGGTACATCCGACAAGTGATATCGAGATGCTTTTGGTGAATAATGACTTTTGAACTTAGCAAAATTCTGAACTATATATGATATAGGGACACCGACAAGATGCTGTCTCGTGCATAAAAGGAAAACAAATATTGCCAACTTGTTATGATGTTAGTCAAATGTATATATACATTTATAATCGTAAATTAATTTTTCACATCCTTTAACCTTATAAACACTAAAAACCTTACCACATAGCTCTAAACTATGCAGATGAATTAGTTAATATATATATTACACATCCACATATGTAAAAGGTGTGCATATATAATCTTTACTGTCAATATTTATGTCATGCAAGTTAAGCACATCTTTCGAAATTTACAAAAAAATAGGATGATTTTTCTTTTAATTCAAGAAAATTGTAAGATTCAAAAAAAAAAAATAGGTAAGTTTCGAAACATTACTATTCTTTCTAATTATTTGAATTAAATTTATGTTTTCTATCGGTAATTTCATGAACAATGTAATTGTATTCCTTATAAAAATTTAAGTGTACATTTGTTTTTCAGTTTTTTTTAAATTAACCTATTTTAATTAATCATCAATTTATCTAATATTTAGTAAAAAAATTAAGGTATCAGTCGGTAAGTGATAATAAGTGTTAAACTTTATTATTAATGTCTTATGTGATAAGTGATTGACACTATTAATATTAATAATTAAGTAATATATTAACTTAAGATCAAAATTAATTAATTTAAGAAACAAAAAGATCACATCTACAACTAAATTTTTAAGGACTGAATTGTATATTCATGAAACTACAAGAATCAAAAGTGATTCAAATTTTATTTTAAAAAATAAAAAATTTATATTTAGATGCGCAATCTTTCCTTTTTTAACTTTTATGAAATTTGCGTATTTTATTTAAGAAGTTGCATTTAAATGTACAAGTTTTCTAATAAATAAATTAAAATCTTAAACCGGCACATATTGAAATAAAATAATAATTAAAATTGTAAAAGTCGTATTTAAACTTCAGCTTTTCTATTTAAACTTTTAAGAAAAATATAAACTTGTGTTATAGAAAAACGGCTTCTTTATTTGGAACTAAGGTTTTGGAACACAACTTATGCATCTATATAGTTTTTTTAATATGGTTATTTTGATAAGTATTTCAAAGACTGCCGCATTCAGTTGGTGAAGCCCGCAATTTTTATTAACTTGTCAAATTTTGATTGGTGGAGAATTATTCTCAATAGGTTCTTTGATCCTTAGCTATGACTAGTAAAATTATTTGTAGTCTAAGCGTCTTTAGTAGTAAGGTAAGACTTTTATTGACAATTTTAAAATGTGATTTTCTTTTCTGGGCTCACCGTTCCACACTTTGTGAATAAAATGTAAAAAAGCTAGCACAATTTTCACGTTGAGGTTGAAATGATAGCTAACAATTGATTTGTGTTTGCAATTGGTAATGGAACCGAAGTAAAGAAGTGGAGAAATGGAATGAAAATGAAGTTAGGTAGAAGCCAATGATGCATGGTGTTTGGGCTTTAAATCGAATGCATAAGTGAGGCGTTGAACTTAACCTCAGAGCTTACGTTTCTAGAGGAAATGGATGGACCTTGGCATTGGGAATCATGAATTTGAGCCCCAAAGACCTTGCGATTATCATCAAAGAAACCAACCCCTTGGAATGATTACAAAATATCTACAACTATTATCTTTGACATTTCGGGATTCTTTAACCCGCTAAGAATTGCTATAGTACTTTTTCTTTCACCAAATGAATTCAGCTTTATGGCTTGAAAGTGATTATGACCTTAACGCCACAAAGGAAACAGGATGCCTTTTTTTCTATCTCTTTTATTTTGGGCTAAGGAGAAAGTGAACAAACTTAAAAGTACATAAAGCATTCCTTAAATTGAACGTCTTAATAATAGCTACTCATCAAATGTAAGCTGCCAGTTGACATCCATGGAAATGTGTTTTTCACTGATTGCGCTTTCCTCACTCAAACCACGAAACTTCTGATTGCGTATTCATGGACTGTCTTCTATTGCATATACGACTAATGACTGTGACTTTCTAGTTTCATCATACTTCCAATGAATTACTTGGTTTAACAAAGCAAATTGCAAGCTGAATTAATTCCCTTCTTGCTCAACTTACTCTCAACACAAGTCACCAGGAATAGGCCAGAGAGAAAAAAGGTTTACAGTAGTTTGCAAGAAATTACAGGTACAAACACTCAATGACATGGTTTCCCCAGGGTTTTAGTTAAAGATGCAGGTGATAATTTGTGTAAAGTGCAATCCCAAACTATTGGCAATGGACAAAACATACAGCATGGCAGTTTACAGACCTTTATTTCTTAATGAGTTACTCAGCCCTACACCATCATTAGTAAATAAGTGACAGCAGATCCACTTCATTAGATAAAGAAAGAATGATTCCCTAATGAAAGTTCAGAGTGGAATAAAAAAATCTGTCTTGAAATTTGATGTAATATGCTTCTTTATTTACAGGCAAAGGCCAGTTGTATTATCTGTCAAATGGAAATTGAATTTGGGTGATCAATCATCTCTGTGGAGGACCATTCAAAGAAGTGTACGCTTTGTGTGCAATTAAATATATAATGATGTGTAATCAGAATTTGAGAGTATTAGATACGTAATCGATGAACTTGAAATTTTTTGTCACGTGCTTAAATGGTCTGTGCAAATTGCAATCAGTTAAACCAGAGAAACGTAATTGCATATTGTTTTCTGAAAACCAGTGACGGGGCCTGTACAACAACAAACTAATATTTAGCATACTGAACCAAATGGGAATTTAGGGTCTCCCCTGCTCCAGTCATTTTTCATCCGACGTCTTCAATCTGATTACTATGTTACAACCAACAACAAAATCATGTTCAAGGGATGATATTAAATAACAATTAACAGATTAGGTCTAATGAAGTTATCACACTAATTCCACGAAAGATAGTATCTTCAGCCTTATCACAAGTATCTTCTGGATAGAAATACCTCAACTTACACCAGAAAACAGAAATGCATTCTGCCATGTTGAACACCAAGTCACCTACTAGTCCATTTTACTGTTTACAACTTCGTCAAAGACTAATACTTAATTATTTTTCAGTATATCTAATCCATACAAAAAAAACAAATGAAAATGATTCAGAATAATTTAGCAAAAATAGACGCCGAGTGAAAGAATTAAATACACAGTAAAACTACGCGCTCATGGCTTTAAACAACATACTCGTAAAATTATTTACATCAGATTGCCTCCAGAAAGGTAGCTGCAATGTTTGGAGACATTTTTAATCCATCAGATTTGTATAAGCTTCGGTCAATCTATTCTGTAGATTCAGGCAGTTTATAAATACACTAAGGAATTCTTTAGAACTTTTACAGGATAGGTTCTGAATCAATGTTGCTAGTCATATCACGTCTTGAACTCCTCAACAATACTTATCAAAACATTGGATTGCCTCCCAGAACATCTCAAGATATCCTCAGGTCAACTTTTATCGTCAGTGATTTCAAGCTGATATTATGCTTCCACACAAAAAATGCAAGATGTTCATGTCACTGTTTAAAACAACAAATTTGTCCATATATTTTTTACCTAGGCGATCCAGATGCAAGCTACAAACTTCGAAGACACTCTTAGCAGTGACATGACAACTGTGTACAAACTTTACCCCATGCATTCATTATATGTAGATTTACATCGTGAACTATAACAAGGAACTCTACAGATATGGCAAATTTTGAATCAAAATTATTACTGCCAACACTAGATTCTCTCTTCAAAAGCACATCCCAAGAGATCCTCACGCCAACTTCCATCATCAGAGGTGTTGTACAAGCTCCTGTTATGCTTTAATCAAACAAACAAAATATTCATACCCTCCCTTCACTTAATAACAGGAGGACAAATTTGATATCTAGGCCTTCTTTTTTCTCTTAAAAATTTGATAACAGAAGTAGGAAAATGTGAGGAATACATGGCTTCAGCATGTTTATATAATCCCTGCAGGAATTAGACCTCTAGAAGGAAGCACTGAACAAATGGGACACTTACGTGATAAAATTTGTAAATACATATGAATTGCAATTGCAATTGAAAAAAGTTGAGTGCATTGATATCCATGAAGTGAATTTAAGATTTTTTTTTTCCCAGATTAAGCAGGTAAATGATTAATCTTTCCTCTGATTTTAGACAAGAGTTTCACGACATATTTCATCAGAATAATAAATTTAATGTAGATATGTACGAATGCAGAATAAAATAGAACCATAATCCTATGAGTGCCGTTTTCTAACCTTCGGGGAAAGAAACGCTTGTATTGCTTTCAGAAGCTGCTAATTTTAGGTTCCGGAAAAGTTACAAAAAAAACTAATTTAATGATTGCAATTAATTTACACATGTTTTTGAATTACAAAACCCCTTTTCCCTTAAAAAAACACACACAAACAGGCCCTGAATCAACATGTGGGAAGAGCATAAATTCGGAGGGAGAAATGCACAGTAAAATTTAGCGATGCATATTGACATATTTAAGGTTTTGTTTAATTTATTTTCTTTTAAAGGAAAGGTCTATGTCGTGCTTTAATCTACATAAGTAGCCCCTATGGCTTTGTACATGTATAAATTGTACGCAGAAGTCAAATACAGAACATAAGTCTATAAAATAGAATAAAATCATCGCAGTGATATCTATGGGGAGAAAAAAAGGAAGGACAAGAAATAAATAGAAATAGAAAAGTTGGTACGTCTAATATAACGAAGTCTAAATTATGTCATATGCAACATTTCCGAATGTATATTCGTAAATTTACTCATCGCGTTGAGACAACCAGTCTTGTTAATGTAATTTGGATGACCAGTCAATCAATACCACAAATAACAGGGGCTAGGCTACTGAATTGAAATTTTGATATTTTCACAAGGTAATAAATCATTTTCTAAGTACAATACACTCTTACTTTACCATTCAAAAGACTTACAAGGCATTATTTTGATTAACGCAATCAGTGGCGCTTACATCCCCAAGGGCTGTCTGTGCAATTGAGCTCCTGGCTGATAAAGAGTGAGGTGGTGTATAGCCTCTGCAAAAAGGTCCTTCAAATCAGGATATTGTGTTTGAACAGGACGAGCAAACCTCTCCAAGGTATTCAAGGCACGTTCTTGCTCAAGGACCTTACTGTTACCTACATTCAAGGCAAGGTAACAAAGTAATTTCAGACCATGAACTTGTTGGCGATCATTTATCTGCAGCAGGCTCATTAGCTTCGGAACCCCATCAAGCTCAAGTATTGCCTTAGAATGGTCAATACAATTGTAGTTGTCCGGGCTGACAAACTTTCCCAATGCAATGGCAGCCTCACTGGCTACATCAACATCTCTGTTACCAAGCTGAGCAACTAAAGGACCAAGAACTTGCGGAACCTTTCCAGAGAAGTTTCTGGCCAAGGAACCAATTGCCTTAATGGCAGGAATCACCAGTGCCGGATTACTCTCTTCCTGAACCACCCTCAAAAGCTGATCCAATACCGCCTTTGCCGCCGGCGCACTTCGCTTAAAAGCACCTCTTCTAAGATCAGCATTGGTCTCTGCCACAGCAGCAATCTCCATGACAGCCATAAGACAATTAAGCTGCAATTCCCCACTCTCAGACTCAATAATCTTAGCAAGACAGAGCAAACCTTTAGTCTCCGTAATCCTCTTGAAACTTGAAAGGCACCCTTTGGAGAGTTTCCAAAGAGCCTTAGCACAACTGATTTTGACCTCATTCCTCAACTCCGGGCTCTCAACCTCTCTTTCCCTTTCCCTCCGATGGTGGCTGGAGCCACGGCTACTCCCATCCGAATTTGTCTCCCCAACGTTAGACAAATTCAGAACAAGCGAATGGATACTAGCACGACCGGCCATGGGGTCAGCAAAGACAGTATCCATGGACAACAACGACACGAGGGGCCTAGTCACATTGGCCCTCACGAACTCCTCGCGAGCAAGTTCATTTTGCTCAGCCATAGCCGAGACCAAATTGGCAACAGAGACACGAACCCTCAGCGGGGAATCACGAAGGACCTGAACAATAGTGGGGGCAGCATGGGACTCCACGACGTAACTAACCACCCTGTCTTGATTAGTAGTAACGTTGACAAGAGCATTGGCAGCAGCAACCTGAGCATCAGGGGAAGAAGCTTCCTTGAGAAGCTTGAGGAGGGGGGGCACTCCACCTTCCTCCAAGATGATGAATTTTGTACGGTCGTTGTCTCTGGCGAGGGAGCCAAGTTCAGTGGCCGCTTCAGCCCGGTCCTTGGGCTGACCCAATTGAAGAGTGTAGGTGAAGGTCCAGACCCATGCAAGGATGGGGTCGTTGCTGGCGATGGGGGGAAGGGAGACATTGGTGCCCTCCTTGGAGTCCAAGATGCTGAGGAGCCACACCATGTCGCCGTAGGAAGATTCCAGAAGGTTCCAGACCTTGCGGAAGTCGGCGGTGGTGATTATGGAGAAGACCTGGCCGAGGACGCTGCCGTGTCTCTTGCACTTGCGCACGAACGCTAACGTGCGCTCTAGGTTTTTGTAGACCTCGCCGACGATACGGCGTATGGGGCGCTCGTTCACGCACTGCGTCCCCGAAACCACACGCACGACGGAGCGCAGGTTGTCGCACACCACCTGCACCTTCCGCGCCAGCTCCGTGCAGTCCACCTTCGACCACTCCACCTCCTGAGCCAGTTTTATGATACGCTCTCCCAGCAAGATGGGTCCCAAAAGCTCCTCTTGGAGGCTCTTTTCCTTCTCCGGCGTAGGATTAGGGTTAGGGTTGGGGTTAGGGTTACCCATCATCGGAGACAACACCGACCCCCTTCGCTCTTTGACCAGTCCCTCTGTTATCTTATCTATATACTCAACCCACTGAAGCAGAGAGATTATAGAATAGAAGCTAATTAAGAAATATGAGAAATTGAAGAAGAAACTAAGCAAGAAGAAGCAGGAAAATATAGTACTCTTCCTCCTACTGTTTTGCACGGGCACTGCAAGAGCTTCTTTCTTGGTTGCTCCTTCTGACACCACTCTACCCTCCCAGAACAGTGACTCCTTAATTTTAATAATTAAAAAGGATTAATTATTAATTGTACTCAGAGAAAATATTAAAACAAAATTAAGACAAACATACATTCCTTTCTTATTCTCACCATGTCAAAGGATTAATTAATCAACTTTTCTTCTTTTTTTTTTTTTTTCATTTGCACTAC
>Ga0209489_100302_pt1 | contig 86658 bp, 57 predicted proteins | sample SiratrowhiteBW_FD_187527 | JGI IMG/M metagenome (GOLD analysis project Ga0209489, IMG submission 187527) | Root nodule microbial communities of legume samples collected from California, USA - Siratro white BW (SPAdes) (version 2) | ecosystem: Host-associated > Plants > Roots > Nodule | place...
ATATATTTATATATATATATATATATATATATATATATATATATATATATATATATTCTGAAAAATGTGATTGTAAGAATGTGAGTTAAGTAAGTCATCCCAACCTACCTATGGAATTTTTACATTAACTTTTTAAAAACAACTAAAACCATAGATTCCTAATTAGTGTAATCCATTTGACATTTTTAATTCAACAAAGTTATCGAGATCATAACATATTAGTTATGACTTTTTTTTTTCTTAATATTTACATAAGTGCAAGTTGGAACGTAGCAGAGTTCATGGGAATCAGTGAATCAGACAACCAATTAAATTCTTGTAACTTGCTATAAATTTGTCTCTAATTACTGTTACCATTACCATGTATAATTCATGCACTATATTGATTTTAGACCTTAGATATAAATTTAAAAGTGTGAATTAAAAATTATATAATTAAATGATCCATAAAAGCAGGAGTTAACTTTAAATGAGATACACTAGTGCTAGGAAAGGCATTGAATGCACGCAAGGAGAAAATGGAAATGATTTTTGTAAATTATTTAATAATTTTTTTCTTTTATTCAATCTAGTAAAAAATGAAAAATTACATAAAAAGAGAACATTATCAATAAAAAAATAAGGATAAATTAGTATTTTTATTTCATAAAACAGTTTTCCCTCTTCTTACCATCCAAAATACCATCCATTTTGGATGGATTAAAAAACCTGTGAGTTTGATGCAGTTTTGCATCATTCCTTCATTTCTGAAACCAAACAAAATGGAAGAGAAAACACATTCTGCCATATTTTCCATTTCAATTGTTGCAGACAGAGGCTTAGACAATGTATTCAAAAGATTATGGTATGCATGGCATGCTCTTTCACATACAATGTTATATCATCATGATTCATGAACATGCTTCTTATATACAATTAACTATAATTTTATTTCACATGGCTAGGAAGAAGAGAAACAAAAGTTGTTTGTATTTTACTTATGCACTAAAGTGAAATTGTCTTTGCCATTATGTAACGTGAAGGAATCTCACACAATGGTGCCTTAAAATGGTGAAATAGTATATAGTATTACGTTGTCTGTTGTGTACATTTAATGTTTCTTACAGCCTCAGATTTCTCGAAATTTTCTTAACCTTAACTACTCTCCAGTAATCATGTTTGTTACATTCACGTTCTCTTTAATGCTTTTCTCTCTCAGCGCTTCAAACGCCAACCATTCCTCAAAGTCCTCGCAGAGCCATGGGGTTGTTGTGCCTACCCAAATCATCAAGTGCTGTTCCAACATTTTTCCTCATTTGTTGTGCATTGTTTGTTTCTCAAGCTCTCGGGGAGAGAACCCCGTCTCTTCCCTTCATTTGGCCTCTGCCTGAAAAATTCAGCTCCGGCAATGAGACTCTTTCTGTTGACCCTGCTCTCGCTCTCTCCGGCAACGGTGCTGCCTCTAACATTGTTCGAGATGCTTTTGAAAGATACAAGGAGATCCTGTTCACGCATGGTGACAGATTCGGTTTTCTCAGAACGAAGAGGCCTGCCTATGATGTTAACAAATTGAGCATCACTGTTCATTCCAGCAGCGAGGAGGTGCCCTTTTTTTAATTTTGTTTTTTCCTTTCTCGGTTTTCATCAAGTTTTGATTTTGAGATTGGGAACTCGTGTTGCAGCTTCAACTTGGAGTGGATGAGAGCTACAATTTGATGGTTTCAGGGACCCAGCTGCCTTCTGGTGCTGGGGGGGTCACAATTGAGGTGTGGTTTGCCTTTTTATATGACTTTTGTGATTCGATTCGAATATTCAATGAGATTGTGTTGCTGTGTATTTAAAATCTGAAGGTTATGCTGTCCCTTTCCCTTCCTGAATACTATATGAAGTTTAGCCTTTATGTGTGTATTTGTTAGTTTAATGCCATCATATTCTATGCATGAACAAGTCAACCAATCCGTCAGCACTACCTGCAACTGGAATTTAGTGGAAAACACTGGTTGATTGAAGTCTTTTGTTTTGAGGGTAACAAAATGATTGATAAAGACTCTTGTGGTGTGGTGCTTCATTTCTTATGTTTATTGGACAGGAACAGATAAATTGCAATATGTTATATATTTATTTAATCTAATAGTAACTTGTGGATGACCATTAGTCATCTAATTTTTTTATTTTTTTTGTTTTGTAGGCAAATACAGTTTTTGGTGCATTGCGTGGATTAGAGGTATGTATAGAATTTGCAACTCAATTCAGCTCAAACTTTTTCTTCATTGCGCATTTTTCTGTTAAGCATGAAATGAAGGGATAAAAGGAGGAGGAGACACTAGATATTTCTGGATAAACTCCGATGTTTACTCTTTTAGATAACTATTCAATTTTGTGTGCAATCTTATTTTTCATAATTCAGAATTCAAATTTGTGTTTTCTTCATATGATTGGCAAAATCTGTAATCTGTTCATGTCTATTGGGCAAGATGTCAGCAGTTTGAAAGAATGTAGTCCTTGTCTCTCTTAATCTGTGAAACTATGAACTATCTTTAGCATATAAAACTATCGGTGTGGAGACAGTAAGTTGCTTAAACTCAATTTTATTATATTTTTAGTTTGAAAATTAAAAGTGAACTATGACTATTTTTGTGTTTCTCAGTATGCATTGTGGCACACAGGAATCACTACTTCGTGAAAGATTGGAAACTTGTTATGCTGTGCATGATCTATTTCCTTAATTTATTTTCTGTTTTAATCTGTGATGCACCAGACATTCAGCCAGTTGTGTTCTTTTGATTATACAACTAAAAAAGTACAAATACATATGGCACCTTGGTCCATCCGAGATAAACCTAGATTTCAATACCGTGGGCTTATGTTGGGTGAGTCAAGATTTTGCAAATGAGAGCAGTCTACATTCTGCAAGTGTTTATGTGCTGTGTTCTCTATTGACACTCATGTTGGTTTTTTTATTCATTCTGCAGATACATCAAGGCATTATTTACCAGTTAACGTAATTAAGCAGATAATTGAATCTATGTCCTACGCTAAACTTGTAAGATAAAAGTCATAAGTTTACTTTCCTTACCACTCCGCTGTTTATGACAGTTGAAGAAAACAAGTGTATCCTAAGTCCTAACTAGCATTCCATGCTACTTTGTTTCATGTGATGCTTATGTGAAAAATTGAACATGGTAGAATGTTCTGCATTGGCACATCATAGACGAGCAATCATTTCCTCTTGAAGTACCTTCTTATGTAAATTTGTGGAAAGGTTCATACTCAGAGTGGGAGCGTTACACAATAGAGGATGCACATGAAATTGTCAAGTAAGACCCACCTTATTCCATCTCCTACAAATGTAGCAGCTTTACATTTTTGAAAATCATGCAAAGTTTATCGGCTATTCCTTCTAAATGGGAAGGGGGATTTGCCACGGGGAACAAGTTGAAAAGAGTAAAACTTACCTGTTAAGTCTTTGATATGATCATCTTCGCCTCCAACTATCTAGTTGCTTAGAATATTGCAACTATAAACACTGTATTATAAATCTATCACGAATTTTGTAATCTTAAAAAAGCTTGACCTGGAAAATTTAGACAAAAATAGTTGTTGTGTAGAAACTTGGTTAAGGGGAGGGGAACTTCAAAATATACAGGTGTAGACTCAAAATAGTATTTAGAAATGTTTGATTAATTGATCTATGCATTTCATTAAATTATTACTTTGTTTGAGTTGGCTTTCTTAATCGAACTTTTGGACTAATACTGTATTCTTTCTTTCGTGTTTCACTTTGTCTCGATGTAAAGCTTTTCCAAAATGAGAGGTAAGATATCTTAAAATCCTTTTGAAGCTTCTGGTTCATATTATGCAGAGCATTTTGAATTATAGGTCATGATTTTATATTTTTTTTGGGTTTTTCTTTTCCTTTTGTGCCTCCCATTTTTCTCAGTACCGAGCTAGATAATGAGTATCTGCTTGGTTTATCACAGGCATAAATGTGATGGCGGAAGTGGATGTCCCTGGTCATGCAGCATCATGGTAAAAAGCTTGTGTCATGTTCATATTTTTTTTTCTTGGGATGATAATTTTTTTTTTTAACAGTGAAAAATAAATCAAATAAGATGGAACATTTTAGGGATGTTTCAAGTTCAACTCTTTATCAATGGACCATAATTCAATCATCAATTGTATTCACGTGTAATCCCTATATCTTGAATCTATCAATAAATTACATATAACCCAGCCAACCATATCAAGATCCCTAATGACCGTTCGATAAATTTATAAGCTTGTAATGTCTTGAAAATGGTGCTTCATGAAAACCACAAAGTTTCTTTTACTTTTGGTATTTGTGATAGATATTTCTTTCGAGAAATACTTATGTTTTCCAAAGAAAAGTGAAGCTTTCTAGCTATGGATTGGATGCAGCGGTGTCATGAAAATTTGCTCCGGATGGATTCCTTTGCGTTGACAACAGACACTACTTTTGAAAAGTTTTATTTAGGCATTGATCCATTTATTTTACAAATATGGACTTCAATTGGTTACTCCAAAAATTTAATATTCCTACTGACAAATTTTGTAGAGCAGAAATAGATTAACTTTTCTCCGTTCTTCATTTCTGCTAGGGGTGTTGGATATCCTAATCTTTGGCCATCACCCTTCTGTAAGCAGCCACTTGATGTTTCGAAGAAGTTTACTTTTGATGTCCTGTCTGGTATTCTAACAGGTTAAGTTCCTACAAAACTGCATCACTATATTTAGCTTATATCTTCTTCCTCTCTACCTTGTTCCTTGCGCAATCTTGCAAAAATATTAATATCATGGAGTTTGTCAAAACCACCCTTTGACTGTACCAAGTTATGTTCATATCTTTTCGTAGCATGTACACTGATCTAAAAAAATAACTTTCTTTCATTCTCCTTTTCTAAATTTTGCAGATATGAGAAAAATATTCCCATTTGAACTATTTCACTTGGGTGGTGATGAAGTGAATACAGGTTAGTGTGTATGTCTTTCTTCTCGCAGCTTGACCTAAAAGCTCAAAATTGGCGTTTTATGTCGATAACTGGCACCAACCTAATGTTCACTTTTATTGCATAAGTTATTGAGGCAAAATTTTTATTTTAGTTGGATTAAAAAGTAAAAACAGTAGAAGCACACAAAATGTTAGGGTTTGCCCATTATATTGTTAAAACGTGTACCACCTTGTGAGGTAATTCTGACTTCTGAACATTTTATAATTATTATAAGATAAAGTAGATTTTGGTTTGGAGTTATTTTTGAGCTATTTTTCATCAATGCTAACTCGATAAGTAATTGCAATTTATTTTGACAGATTGCTGGACTAATACTTCTTCAGTGAATAAATGGTACAAATATTAACTTATTGTGTACATTCATTACATTATACATGATTTTTTTGTGGCCTAGGGCAGTAAAGACATTGAGTTATCATGCAATGGAAACTCAATATATGAACTTGTAGCTGTTTTTTTACCACTTCGAATCTGAGGGCTAGAAAAAGTATTTCAGAAGGAATTTCAGAAAACAACAGAACTTTTTTGGGATTACCTACTTGTGAAGCATGTAGAGGAATTTATCCTCCCTTCATTATTTTTTTTCTCAGCCACTCAGCTTTTAGTTGTGAATTAAGACGATGGTCAAATTTCCAGAAAATTAAGCGTGATGATCCGTGATTTTCATTGATATTGTCAATCAATCAAGCACATTGTTCAGTTGTGATTATATCTCCAATGCAGGCTACAAAGCAAGAACATGACTGCTGAAGATGCCTATGAATATTTTGTACTAAAGGCTCAAAACATAGCTCTTTCAAAAAATTGGAGTCCGGTAAACTGGTATGATTTTTGTATATATAGCATAATACTATAAAACTCATTTATACCCTTAATTGATCCTCGATGACCCAAGTATTTCAAATGCAGTAGTAGTTTGCCTGCATGTAAACTACAGAAATTTTGAAACATTACTTCTATTCATTTACCATGTCATGTTCTTAAAATGTTAGCATTTCCAAGATCTGACCTTTTTTATTGAACTTCTCAGGGAAGAAACCTTCAATACTTTTCCAACTAAGCTCCATCCGCAGACTGTAGTGCATAACTGGTGAATTTCTGCCTAAGTTTAGTTTTATTTTTATATGAAACTTGATGATCTCAGTTTCAGAAATAAGCATTCCAAGTAAATACTGTAGGTTGGGCCCCGGAGTTTGTCCAAAGGCTGTTGCAAAAGGTTTCAGGTGTATTTTCAGCAACCAAGGTGTATGGTATCTTGACCATCTAAATGTACCTTGGGAAGACGTCTACACTGCTGAGCCACTAGAAGGAATTCACAAAGCTTCAGAGAAAAAACTTGTAATTGGGGGAGAAGTCTGCATGTGGGGCGAGACAGCTGATACATCAGACGTTCAGCAAACAATATGGCCTCGAGCAGCAGCTGCAGCAGGTTAGCTGCATTACTGATGCAGAGTTGTTTATCATTCTTGTATTGTCTTTTTAGTTTTACTGATAAAGTATAATCCTTTCATCCGAATATGCAATATGCTATATGCAATATTTGATCATGCAAAATTAACAATTACTTGTTTTCCACAGAACGATTGTGGAGTCCTAGAGACTATACTTCAGGACATGCCAGCGTAGTTGCACTGAAAAGGTTGCAATACTTCAGATGTCTTTTGAATAGACGTGGGGTTGCAGCTGCTCCTGTCACAAACTATAATGCCAGAACTGCTCCTGATGGTCCAGGCTCATGCTTTGTACAGTAAACTTATCATATGTTTCATCTATGCATTGTAACTCATGTTTAGGGGTTAGTGATTGTTAGATCTTTGTGGTTCTTTCACAACATTCATAGTGTAAGTTATTGTCGAATTCAATAAAAAATACCTGTTTGTCTGTTTCCAAATGAAAATTTTATGGTTATCACTGATTTGTGTAATGTTGATTTCCATTTCTAGAATTTAATGAAAATTAGTTAGAGATTCTAATGGAAATGATTAACGTGTTTAAAGAATTTTTTTTATGAAAAGATACATGTTATAAACTTTTATTTTTAACTCGGTATGCTTTCATCTTTCTTTCTTCAATAACAAAATATTTAATTAAATTTTAAATATTTTATAAAATGTAAATATTTTTAATTGAGTTTTTATTAAAAATTTTGTTTGATTTTGTTTTCAATGAAATAAAGTGGTCATTTTTTGCGTCTTTCTGTTTTAACCTTATTACCCAATTTATGTTTTCCTTAACCAGTTAACTAACAAATTGGAATAGAGAATAGATTGAAGAGAAAAGAAAAAAAATTGAAAAATGAGTTGAAATGAGAAGATAAAAATAATGATAATATCATATTTGTAATGAAATTTAAAAAATAAAATATTTAGACGAAATTAAAAATATTCTAAATACTTAATAAAATAATTTTTTTAATAAAACACAAATAAATATATTCAAATTTATGAAATATTTAAAATTTAATCATTTCATTATATATTTTCCGGTTAAACTTTCTACTATCATAAAATATCCTATCCCAATATTTGTTTTTATAAGTTTTATCCAATTCTTTTTTTTCATTTGTAATTAGGAGGAGTTTTATTTTTATTTTTTATTTTTCTACTAAGTGAACTTCTAGTTCTTGGTGGGTGCGTTTTCAATTCTTGAAAATGTAAAGTGTAGTTAATAACAATGGATTGCAGAACTCAAAAGTCTCTTTAAATATGACAGATAAAAAAATAATTAATAACTGACCAATAAACCTATTTCACATCTAATTGTCTCTCGAAACTCAGACCTCCTTATTTTCTTTTTACAAGATATATATATATATATATATATATATATATATAAAATAACGTTACTTCACACCAAATCTTTTCCCTTCTCTTTCCCATTGACGACTCTTCTAATCAAAACTTAGAAACTTGGTTGCTACATTAAATAACCTTGGAAACTTGGTAACTGTAAACGATTTGTCTCATTAAATTTTTGACACTACTTCATTGATCCATGCATGGCGTTTCAGTTGGCCATGCATGGCGTTTCACTTGGTGGAGTAGTTAATAAGCAGTGAAACAAAACCATGATCCAAATTCCAAAATCAAAACAAATATTCCAAAAGGTGGTATTGTATGTGTATAAATATTGGTTAACACTCACCGGCATCATTGCATCTAACAGCATGGCATCATTTTCTTCGTCTAATTTGACTCTGAGACTGCTTATACACTCAAAGCGTAACAAGGTTCTCTTCGCTGAAGCATCAAAACCTGTTGTTGACTTTCTCTTTGAGTTGCTCCGCTTGCCTCTGAGTACTGTCATAATGATTCTCAGCAAGAATCAGATGATTGGCAGCATAGCCAATCTCTATCAAAGTGTTGAAAATCTCGATGAAACTTACATTGAACCAGACCAGCATAAGGATTCATTCTTGAAGCCAAATGCCTCCATCTTGGCATCACAAATCTGTGCTCTTTTTCCTTCCATTGAAAGTTCTTGCTACAACTCTGTGACTACTCAATTCTACAGGTGCCAATATCACCCTGGTACTAACATCACATGTGATAGACGCACTTCCTGTAAGAGTTGTGGACAAACTATGAACACTAGATTGAATTTGGTTGGTGGCAAGGTTGCAAGCAGTTTTGTGAAAGAGGTAGTAACTTACATGGTGACGGATGATTTAGTGATTCAGCCCATGTCAAACATTTCCACCTTTACCTTGTTTAAGAAATTCGACATCAAAGAGATTGATGACTTGAACGAAAAGGTGGTCACCTTGGATGCCAATCAGGTACGTATGTTTATATTTATCTCTCTTCTATATTTGTTTTGTAATTCTACAACGTGATTAATTAATTTATTTGCTTCATATTTTTTTTCAGGTTGTGAAACTTCTAAAGGCTTCTCTGCAGTCGAAGACGGTGTTAACTGATGTTTTTTTCAAGAATCAGACTTCTACATCAGATCATGTTTGACACAGTTTAATTAATCATATCTATCAATCTATGGAACTGTAGTCTTAAACTATATAATTATGATTATGATCATAAAATATTCTCTACCTTCTTGTTTGAAACTGCTGTATTTTGTTTATGTTTCTTTACGAATCTTCAATGAAAGATGAATGAAAAGTAAACATAGTTGGTAAGAGTTGTTTTAATTACATTGAATAGAGTTTAAAATTTCTAATTGCACCTTTTAGTGATAAGTGCTTTTTTTGTTGAGACTCTAAAGACCTAATTATTTACTATTAGCACTACCCAATATTCTATTTGTACTCCTAAGCTTAAGTCTAATTATTAGAATTAACTTTGATCTAAAACAAATTTATACATAAATGAAGTTTAATTATCGCTTACTCTCTTATATATAGCACAAAACCAATTCTCACGTCAATAAACTTTAATATTACTTGTTTTTGTAAAATATTGAGACTTAGAATAATAATTCTAAAATATCAATTCCAACGGTTATTCTGTAGTTTTTTGATTTTGGTGTTTGTGAAACAAAGAGACAATATCTGCAGAAGATACTTTAACATTTAAATCAATATTATATTTTTAGAGGTTTAGTGTGACTTGAGTATACCTCTTTTTTTCTCTATTCTTATGTTCTCCGTTATTTAGTAATAATGAATATTTACTTAATAAAATAAATTTTTTAATAAAACAAATAAATATATTCAAATTTATGAAATATTTAAAATTTAATTAATTCATTATTATTTATTGGTTAAACTTTCTACTATCATAAAATAACGTATCTCAATATTTGTTTTTATTCATTTTTATTCAATTTTTCCCTTTTTTATGTAATCAGGAGGATTTTTATGTATATATTTTTTATTTTTCTACTAAGCGGTCATGTAGTTCTTGGTGGGTGCGATTTGAGTTATTGAAAGACTGCTTTTTCCTGCACTTCTATAGCTTCTTGTGAAAAAGATTTAAGTGTTCTTTGATATGGAAAGATTTAAGTTTTCTTTGGTAAGTGTAAGTGGAGGACGTGGTATGGTTGACGGATTGTAAAATTCAAAACTTTTTTTGTTAGAAATTATAGTTTGAGAGCCTATTTTATAATATATAGGTGACTTTTGGTTTAGTCAAATCGAGAATAGTAATCTGTATTTCGAATTATCATTTTATAAATTCCAATTTAAAAGTTATTTTGTATTTTAAAATAAACTATTTCAAAAATAATTTTATGTTCTAAAATAACTAATCAAAATAAAATAAAATACATCTTAAATTGTATCATCTAGAATATATTTCAGAATTTTAAAATGACTTTTAAAACTTGAAAATAAATTCCAGAATCTAAAAATTATTTACAAAATTCGAAATTAACTTTCTGAAAATCACTTTCAAAGTATAATTCAAAATAAATTATATAATCAGAAAGCTATTTTTAGATTTTTAAAAATTATTTTTAAATTCTGAAAGTGATTTTCAAATTCAAGAATACCTTTCGGATTGGAATGTTTTGTTACGAAAATTACTCTAAGAAATGTAAGGTAAAATGTGCCTGAAGATATTAAAGTTCTCTAATAAATTTATTTATAGGCATTTCATGATGTTTATGCATGCAAGAAGAAGTCGTCTTCTCGAAAATGTAAAAAATGTAGTTACCTTCAAATAATTAATAAATATAACTCCCAAGTTTCACTAGCCAGAAAAAGAAATCGTTTAATTTTGTTGTATACAAAAAGGTAATTTTGTCAATTTCAAAACAAACAACTTATAAAAACTAAATAAGTGGTTTTCTCTGCTCATTTATCCAGTTTGCTACGCGCTTAAGTTGGAAAGAAAAAAATTACCATGTAACTAATAAGTGGTTACTCTGCTGATGTATCTGGTTTGCTACACACGTTATTTGAATACACACAAAAATGTCTAATTTCGAAACAATCAACTTACAAAAACCAAATAAGTGATTTGTCATGTTTATATAAGTGGTTAACTCAGTATGACATTTGAACAAAAAAATACATGTCTTAGTGGATTACCATGTTCATATAAGTGGTTTGTCATGTTTATATAAGTGATTAACTGAGTATGACATTTAAATAAATACGTACATGTCTAAGTGGTTTACCATGTTCAGATAAGTGGTCAGTCATGTTTATATAAGCGGTTAATTAGAGACATCTGAAAAAATACGTCTAAGTAGTTTATCATGTTTAAATAAGTGGTTTGTCATGGAAAGTCTAATAAAAATATAATTAACTCTGTTGATGTAAGTGGTTAGCTAAGTAATAATTTCACACACATAAGTTACAATTTTATATTTGACAAAATTATCTTTTCCTCTCGCTAATAAAACCATGTTATACCTAAGAATGTGAAATGAAAGTTATACAAACACCAGTGTCGAAGTATATTTTTCTTCCTAATTAATAATAACGGATTACACCAAAAAGTGTATGAAGAAGACAGGTATAAACATAATTAATAACTGACCAACAAACCTATTTTACATCTAATTGTCTCTCGAAACCCAAACCTTATTTTCTTCTTACAAGATATATATTAAAAAAATAACATTACTTCACACCAAATCCTTTCCCTTCTCTTTCCCAATGACGACTCTGCTAATCAAAACTTGGGAACTTGGTTGATACATTAAATAACCCCACTTGGTAAATGTAAACAGTTAGAGATGAAGCCATCTCATTAAATTTTTTACACTATCCATATTAAATAACCTTGGAAACTCGGTAAAAGATGAAGCTGTCTCATTATTATTTTCTTTTCTTTGTTATTGGCCATGCGTGCAGAGTAGTTAATAACCAGGTTCCAAAAGGTGGTATTGTATGTGTATAAATATTGATTAACACTGAGAGACAAGTTAAGAGGTGTAAGAGAGCATGCATCATTACATTACATCTAACAGCATGGCTTCGTCTTCTTCGTCTAGTTTGACTCTGAGACTGCTTATAGACTCAAAGCGTGAGAAGGTTCTCTTCGCTGAAGCATCAAAAGATGTTGTTGACTTTCTCCTCAGCTTGCTCTGCTTGCCTATGGCTACTATCATAAGAATTGTGAGCAATGTTGGCAGCTTAGCCAATCTCTATCAAAGTGTTGAAGATCTCGATGAAACTTACATGCAACCAGCCTTTCAGGTTGTGAATCTTCTGAAGGCTTCTCTACAATATTGCAATTGGTTGGTGATCACCTATTGGGGTAAAACTCTAATTTTTAGTAATGATTAAAAAAATACATTGAGAACATGCTTGTTTAATTTTTTATAACACATTTGAAAAATTAAATAGAAATTATAATTATATTATGTACGATTTAATTTATGTATGATCTCACATATATTTAAACGATCACATTATTTTGTTATATATAAATTAGTATTAACTATTATAATTTATTTTAATTTTTTTCTTACTTTCATCTTCTGAAACTACTTTTGCAGGAAAGTTTACCTAAAGATATCATATCACAAAATCCCCACCACTGTTTAAGAAAAAAAAATTAAATACCCAAAAAACGTGAGCATAGTATATAATATATTTTTAATTTGTTTTAAGTAATAAAGTATTTGGTTGAGTAAGAGGAAGGCACTTTTCGTCAATCACGCACTCACCTGAAGCAAAGCCTCTCCATTTTATTCTAATTTTGATTTAATTTATATATTAAATCAATATTAAAAAAGAAGAAGCATACCAGCACTTAACGCGTGTCACTCCAACGACTCTCAGAAGGGCCTTAACGTAATTTCATGGCAAATGATCCAGCTGTGAACACATTTACCAACGCCATCATAGCCTTAGAATTTACCAAAACACCCTCCTTTTCTTTTTTTTCCAGCTCTGCTGCATGCATGCCATCACAATTTCACAGCACAAACTCGCTGTAACCGTATTATCATTATTTTGTTCTATTATTATTATTATTATTTTATTTTTTTCGAAACAAAACCCAATTAAAAAAAAAGAAAAAGAAAAAACAGAAAGCGAAGCCGAAGAAGAAGAAGAAGAATCGAAGAAGGGTCGTAAACTTAAAAGGAAGAAATTAAGGTGTCGTACCTCTTTTTTGACCGAGTCAAACCACACGCCGCCACCTCGCAACTCACAACCACCTCGACGGCGTTCAATACGTCGTCGTTTCTTCAACAGAAGAGAGAAAGGAGCTCGCGCTCTGAATTCTCTTGCGATCTGTTTTCCAATTCTTCATCGCGGCGAGTTAGTTGCTGGTGTTGCTGTGATCGGACATGATGGTTTCTCGGGGGCTGTTCGGGTGGTCCCCGCCGCACATACAGCCTCTCACGCCGGTCTCCGAGGTTTCGGAGCCGCCGGAGTCGCCTTCGCCGTACCTCGACCTCGGCGCCGAGACCTCCGCCTCGCAGCCCATGGAGGTCGAGGATGAGATGGAGGAGGCCGAGGAGATTGAGCCGCCGCCCGCCGCCGTTCCTTTCTCTCGCCTCTTCGCCTGCGCCGACCGCCTCGACTGGTTTCTCATGATCGTCGGCTCCCTCGCCGCCGCCGCGCACGGCACCGCTCTCGTTGTTTACTTGCACTACTTCGCCAAGGTTCTCTGGGTTCCTCAGCAGGGTTCGCCGGAAGAGCAGTTTCAGAGGTTCAAGGAGGTTCGATTTCGTTTCGTTTTCTGTTGAAACCCTAGTTGTTCCTGTACTCTGCTTGTGGATTTTAATTAGCTTCTGATAATTTGATTTGGCTTCCCTTAGGCAGTGAAATTAAGTCTTTTGTATTGTGCTATTAGTTTTTGTAGTTTTTATCTCAATGGTTGCCGTGCAGTTTGAGGTAATTGAGCAATTAACTTTCATTGAAAGCTGACCTGACTACACTAAGCATGGCATAGCCTAGTCCTTCCCTGTTTTCTCCCTTCTTAGTTTATTCCCTTTCTATAAGGGTTTATTGTCCTGGTCAAGTAGTTCGTGGATGGATCATCCAAGTCATCAGTGGCATGATGACATTCTGTTTAGGATTCCAAGTCAGCATTGGCCATTTGGCACAAGAGTTGCGCATGTTCTCAATATATTTTAGCCTATCTTTCTGTAGTTATAAATTTACTTTGTTTGTGGGGTTAGATAGCAACGATTTCATTACTTGAATATTTAAAGAACGATGCTAGAAGTTTATTTGTCTAGCATGAGAATAGGTATAAAGAACATTAGGAGAGTGGGAATATAAAGAGGTTGATTTGTGTGGCGAATTAGAGCCTGGTTTGTGCATCTGATGACTGATAAGATTATCCAGGAGCATGCCACTTACTGATTGGATATGAGACCTTGAGCTACTATTTAAAAAATCTCTTCCCTCTCATCTCAAGTTTACATAAATTCTTGATATAAGTGTCTCGGGTTATGTTAAAGACAGCGCAAATTTTGGATATACGAAGGGATTTAAGGGACAGTTCTCTGGATAGTTGTAAGCTTTGAACAATAACTTTTTGTACTTGGTATCAAGGGCTTTGGGGCAAGGTCAAAAAACAAGTATTACACAGGGCATCGATGGGATGAATTTTTGTTTCTATTTGCTAAGAAAATTAAGTCTTGGGTGAAGTGCAAAACTTGAGTAAGTCGAACAATAGGTAATAAGCATAAGATAATAAAACAGGCATTTCACCTAGGTTTTGATTGCATAACAATACAAAGGCACACAACTTAGAAGGGAACAATTTCTTCCATTATTCATAAATCTGATCAGTCTTTTCTCTTTTCAGGTGCTATAAATACAATACTTCTATTAAGCGGAAAAACATTAACACTTTTTAAATATGGTGACTATGAGTTATCCTCCTTGGATAAGGAATTTTTAAACAAGCTAAGCCTGAATTGAACCTAAGAAAATTTGCAAAGTAGACCTTACATAGAAAATTTTAAAATTATTATTGCCAAGTTGGAATATTACAATTATTGTTGCAATGTAAGTAAATAATATGAATTGAGGCAACCTGACCTTTAAAATTAGGCTTTGTTGATGCTAGTGCATCTTGCATTGCATCACACTAGAACTCAACATTTTACATGTAAATTACTTTTGTGAGAAGTTGCACAGACAATAATTATGCAGAAGAAATTACATCCATGGTTTAACTCACATGAATAACAGTAGGTTTTTGTTTTAAATAAGTTTCAACCAAGAATCTAAAGAGTATGGCTGCTCATTTTTGAACTGGTTAATTTAGTAGGTGAACCATATGACATCATAACTAGGAATTTAATTATTATTTGAGGTACATAGTTTGTAAATAAGATTTGACAAATGGACTTATTTGCTTATTTACCTATATTTTTTCTGCAGCTTGCTTTAACCATTGTTTATATTGCTGGGGGAGTTTTTGCTGCTGGTTGGATTGGTAAATTAATTACATGGAGTATTTCTTATTAGATGTTAAATTTAAGTTTTTTTCAATACTAATCTTTCTTGTTTAATAGAGGTTTCATGTTGGATTCTTACTGGAGAACGGCAGACTGCTGTGATCAGGTCAAAATATGTCCAAGTATTACTTAACCAAGATATGAGTTTTTTTGATACTTATGGAAATAATGGAGACATTGTGAGTCAAGTATTAAGTGATGTGCTGCTCATTCAGTCTGCTCTAAGTGAAAAGGTGTGTGGTGCTGTAGTTGTGTGTATATTCAGTATTCACTCCTTTGTAAATTTGTTATTCTTTTAAGAAAAATCTCAACTCATATTTCATACCGTTTGTATTGACTTTGATGATACAGGTTGGGAATTATATTCATAATATGGCAACATTCTTCAGTGGTCTTGTTATTGCTTTTATCAATTGTTGGCAGATTGCATTGATAACATTAGCTACAGGTCCATTTATTGTTGCTGCAGGAGGAATATCAAATATATTCCTCCACAGGCTTGCCGAGAATATTCAAGATGCATATGCTGAAGCAGCCAGCATTGCTGAACAGGTTATTTATAGTTAAACTTCAATTCATTCTTGCATTGAACCAATGATTGTTATGCATACATGCGTACATATATATATATATATATATATATATACACATATATGTACATGTATACATATATGTACATGTATACATATATGTACATGTATACATATACATATATATGTATATATATAACACGTGCGCACACACACATATATATACACACACATTAAAAGAAAGAAAGAATTTAACGTTTGAAAGTTTCTCATATAATGTATGTGATTCTGTACCTTTCCGTGTAATATAATTCATCCAGTAACGGTATTTGCGCTTGCAGAGGTCTTTAATGTAATCAAATTTTGAGATTGCTGTTACTCATATGGTATCCATGTTTTGATTGAAATAGAACTTTTCAGAAAGAAAAGAGAAAAAAATACGACTAGGGGGGTTGATAAGATATTCTTCTAAAAAGAAAATTCTATTGCAGTTAGATCACCCTATTTTTTTGCGTATCAACAACTTCCTTCAAGCAGACATGAGCACAATGCCAAAGCGAAGTCACAAACATATTTTAACACATTTAAAGCCACAAAGACACTTAAATATGCCAGAATTCTGCTGCAACTAAATAATGCAAGGTTGAAAGCTCTGTTTTTCTGACTGCATGTTGAACATAGATCATCCTTATCCTTTGTTCCTTCAATTAGGAATTGAAAACTAAGTCACAAATTTGTGAAATGGTATCCTTGAATAGTAAAATGCTTCTTGATTTTGGCTAGTAATTTCTTGTTTGTAGTTATGGATTAGTTGTCTCTTTTAGAAAGTTTAGGTTTAAGCCTAACTCAACCTCACAAAGGTGAGGATTAGCTTATATCCTATAATTTGGCAATATTTCTAGTTGATGTGAGATATCCAATAATTTTTAATTTATAGATTATGCATGTTTGAGTGTCATTTAGTTCATTGTAAATGGAAAATTTTTTGAGGTTTACTTTATGGTAGGAAGTGAACGAATACCATTGCTCTGTTTTCTTTATTTATCTTTTAAGTTTGGAGAATCATTTCATTTATCTGTATTTTTGGTTTAATGGTTTGAATTTGGTGAAGTGGGAAGAAACTTAAAGTTCTCATTATTTAATGAATCGTTTTAGCATGATCAGTTCTGAATATATATATTTTCTTGTGATGCAGGCAGTTTCCTATATAAGGACCTTGTATGCCTTTACAAATGAAACATTGTCTAAGTATTCATATGCAACATCACTTCAAGCTACTCTTAGATATGGTATATTAATAAGTCTTGTTCAAGGGCTTGGCCTTGGTTTTACTTATGGGCTTGCAATATGTTCTTGTGCATTACAACTCTGGGTTGGAAGGCTCCTGGTTATACATGGAAAAGCTCATGGTGGTGAAATTATAACAGCTCTGTTTGCTGTAATTCTAAGTGGCTTGTGAGCATCATTCCCAACTTATATTTTTCTCTTTATTTGTTTTACATTTTGCTTACAATTTTTGTTAATTTGATTAAGGGGGTTGAATCAAGCTGCAACAAATTTCTACTCATTTGATCAAGGGCGAATAGCTGCCTATAGACTATTTGAGATGATTAGCCGGTCATCCTCATCCTTTAATCACGATGGCAGTGCTCCAGCTTTTGTGCAAGGAAATATAGAGTTTCGCAATGTTTACTTCAGTTATCTTTCTCGCCCTGAAATCCCTATCTTGAGTGGGTTTTATCTCACTGTTCCTGCTAAAAAGACTGTGGCACTTGTTGGAAGAAATGGCTCTGGAAAAAGTAGTATTATTCCCCTTATGGAGCGTTTCTATGATCCAACTTTAGGTAATTTTTTCCCCATTGTTCGTGCAAATTTAAATCACATCTAAAAAACTTCGTAGGTCATTTCGTATTTAAATTAATTTACCGATCTGTGGTTCAGGGGAAGTTCTTTTAGATGGTGAAAATATAAAGAATATGAAACTGGAATGGTTAAGGAGTCAAATAGGACTGGTCACCCAGGAACCTGCTTTGCTCAGTTTGAGTATAAGAGACAACATTGCTTATGGCAGAGATACCACCATGGATCAAATTGAAGAGGCTGCTAAAATAGCTCATGCACATACCTTTATCAGCTCATTAGATAAAGGTTATGACACACAGGTGAAACTTGATTGAAATGATCATATGAAACCTGTGTTGTTTTGGATGACTGTATTTCAATTATATCCTTGTTGGTGGGAATCTCTTTTCACCTCCTAAACTAGGGTTCTGTCTTTCAGGTTGGCAGGGCTGGCCTAGCTTTAACAGAAGAGCAGAAAATAAAGCTTTCTATTGCAAGAGCTGTGCTTTTAAATCCATCCATTCTTCTTCTTGATGAGGTTACTGGTGGACTTGATTTTGAGGCTGAGAGGTCTGTTCAGGAGGCTCTGGATCTGCTAATGTTGGGACGCTCAACAATAATAATTGCTCGAAGGCTTAGTCTTATAAAGAATGCTGATTATATAGCTGTCATGGAGGATGGTCAACTTGTTGAAATGGGTACTCATGATGAGTTACTGACCCTGGATGGCTTATATGCAGAGCTTCTTCGATGCGAAGAGGCCACAAAACTTCCCAAGAGGTTTGATACCACCTCAAATCATGCATCAACTTTTGCCATGCACTTTTTTATGTTTGTGGACAATATACCGTGACTTTTAAGATACAGATATTGTGATGGTTGAGGCAGCCATAGTCTGTTAGTGTTTTACTATAATAATATTCTAATAACTGTTACACAATGGTTGAGTTCACTGTTTTTTTATAATTTGCATGATGAAAAATCACTTTTTTTTGTTCATCATTCAGGATGCCTGTTCGAAACTACAATGAGACTGCAACTTTCCAAATTGAGAAGGATTCTTCAGAAAATCACAGCTTCAAAGAACCTTCATCTCCTAAAATGATAAAATCACCTTCTCTTCAGAGAGTTTCTGCCATATTTCGGCCTTCAGATGGCTTCTTTAATTCACAAGAATCACCAAAAATTCGGAGCCCACCATCTGAGAAGATGATGGAAAATGGCCAGTCTTTAGATTCAGCAGATAAGGAGCCATCAATAAAAAGGCAGGATAGTTTTGAATTGAGACTACCAGAGTTACCCAAGATTGATGTTCAATGCGTGCATCGACAAAAGTCGAATGGTTCTGACCCAGAATCCCCTGTTTCACCTCTTTTAACATCTGATCCCAAAAATGAACGCTCCCATTCACAGACTTTTAGCAGACCTGATAGTCATTCTGGTGACCTTTCAGTGAAAATGACTGAAACAAAGGATGCGAAGCATCGAAAACAACCCTCAATTTGGAGGCTAGCAGAACTTAGTTTTGCAGAGTGGCTTTATGCTGTGTTAGGAAGCACAGGTGCTGCTATCTTTGGTTCTTTCAATCCCCTTCTTGCTTATGTTATTGGTCTGGTGGTGACAGATTACTATAAAATTGATGAAGAACATCACTTCCAAAGGGAGATAAACAAATGGTGCTTGATCATTACCGGCATGGGTATTGTGACAGTTGTTGCCAACTTTTTACAGCATTTTTACTTTGGTATTATGGGGGAGAAAATGACAGAAAGAGTTAGGAGAATGATGTTCTCAGGTGTGTAGATTTGAAGTATTATTATTTGAAAGAAAAATAATTTGGACTTCTGCCCTAAACTGTTTTAATATAACATTGCAGCCATGCTACGCAATGAAACTGGATGGTTTGATGAAGAGGAAAATAGTGCTGACAATCTATCAATGCGCTTGGCCAATGATGCTACATTTGTGCGAGCGGCTTTCAGCAACCGTCTTTCTATATTTATACAGGACAGTGCTGCAGTTATTGTTGCATTTCTCATTGGTGTTTTGCTGCACTGGCGATTAGCACTTGTGGCTTTAGCAACACTTCCAGTTCTTTGTGTTTCTGCCGTTGCCCAGGTTTGCAACTGCTTTTCTGATTTTGCCATGTAATTTTATCAGGTTGTTGGATTGAGCTTGTATTTCTTTTTTGTGTCAACATAGTCTGTAAAAATTTATGCCTCACAAAATTCGGTGCTTTCGAAATTCATATTTTCCACATCTTTTCGTATCAATAACAGCCATGTATTTTCCCACTAGGTGGTTTGGTCTGTTATCCTTTTTTCCATTACTGTGGTCATTATAAGGGAAGCTAGTTGAATAATTGCTAGTGATTTTGACCAATTAATATAATGTCTCTCCTTTTGCCTCATGAATGTGGAGAATACCATAACAAATCGAAAAACCATGAAATGCCTTGGAGTCTGTTTATGTGCAAGACTAGCTAATGTTTAAAAGGAAAAAGGCTGATAAAGGAAAAATGGCACTGTTTCACTGTGTATCAGTGCATATCTCTATCTCTCTTTTGTATCATTCATCTGCGTATATTTCACTGTGAAATTAAAAACAATGTTTTATGCATGGAATACTGAAAACTAAAGCACATTTAATTATGATTGCTTTAACAAATTTTATATTGAAATAATCTTTGGCATTGCGATAATTTCAATTACAAATGTATCTGTTTGTGCTTGAGTTATCAATGGTCTGTAATTAGTGTAATTTTTCCGTGTCTTTACTAGTTTTATTCTTAAGACAGATTAATATTTTTCCTTTGGAAATCAAAGTTTTGTTACATTTGATTTACCTTGCATGATCAAGGGTACCATTATTGAATATGCTACTGACACCTCTTTATGGGGGTTTCATTTTCATTTATGGAAATTCTTTTAATGTCAATTTATGTTTAATTTCAATTACTAAAGCTAACGGATCTGCTTTTGCTAACTTTTGTGAATGACTGATGATAGTACCGGCTTTGCATAATGATGTTTTTATTAATTTGCTTTTGTGGTTAGCATGATGGATGTGTTAAGCAGTCTCCTTAATCTTGCAGAAATTGTGGCTTGCTGGATTTTCAAAGGGCATACAAGAAATGCACAGAAAGGCATCTTTGGTTCTTGAAGACGCAGTTAGGAATATTTACACTGTTGTTGCATTTTGTGCTGGTAATAAGGTGATGGAACTCTACCAGTTACAGTTAAATAAAATATTTAAGAAAAGCTTTCTTCATGGAGTGGCCATTGGTTTTGCATTTGGCTTTTCACAGTTTCTGCTCTTTGCATGTAATGCCCTTCTACTTTGGTACACTGCAATATGTGTAAATAAGAAATATGTGGATACACCTACTGCTCTCAAGGAGTACATGGTTTTCTCATTTGCTACATTTGCCCTTGTGGAGCCTTTTGGGTTGGCTCCTTACATACTTAAGAGACGAAAATCTCTCATATCAGTGTTTGAAATTATAGATCGTGTGCCTAAGATTGATCCTGATGATAGCAAAGCAATGAAGCCACCCAATGTATATGGGAGCATTGAGCTGAAAAATGTTGATTTTTGTTATCCTTCCCGGCCAGAAGTGTTGGTATTGAGCAATTTTAGCCTCAAAGTCAATGGAGGACAAACAATTGCTGTAGTGGGAGTTTCGGGGTCAGGGAAGAGCACAGTAATATCTTTGATCGAGAGATTCTATGATCCTGTTTCTGGCCAAGTTTTGCTAGACGGGAGGGATCTAAAGCAATATAATTTAAGATGGTTGAGGAGCCACCTTGGTCTGGTTCAGCAGGAACCCATTATCTTCTCAACAACCATAAGGGAAAACATCATATATGCCAGGCATAATGCCAGTGAAGCTGAAGTAAAGGAGGCTGCAAGGATAGCAAATGCTCATCACTTCATCAGTAGCTTGCCTCATGGTTATGACACTCATGTTGGGATGAGAGGTGTTGACTTAACTCCTGGACAAAAACAGAGAATTGCAATTGCAAGGGTAATTCTTAAAAATGCTCCTATTTTGTTACTGGATGAAGCTAGTTCATCAATTGAATCTGAGTCAAGCCGAGTGGTGCAAGAGGCTCTAGACACCCTAATAATGGGAAACAAAACCACTATTTTAATAGCACACAGAGCTGCAATGATGAGGCACGTGGACAACATAGTAGTTCTAAATGGAGGAAGGATAGTAGAGGAGGGGACCCATGATTCATTGGTGGTAAAAAATGGTCTGTATGTCCGATTGATGCAACCTCATTTTGGTAAGGCTTTGCGTCAGCATCGACTTGTTTAGAATGGGAGTATGCAACGTGAGTAGTTGCAGCTAATGTTGGTTCATGAGAATTGTTTCATAAACTACTTGAGTTGAATGACTGATGATTGCAGCACCTGATGGGATTTTCCAATGTCAGGTGGAGGCTCGCATGTAGCAAGAATGGGAGTATTGGATCAGCACTCAGGCATTGGTAGGCATAGGAGGAGGGTGCTGTGGCAGGGATAGCTAGGATTTGAATATAGGAATCTGGAATTTGGTTGAGGTTTGAGTATTGAAGCTGTGTATGCGTATTCTTTTGGAGGCAAGCAGTTTAGGCTGACCCAAGGTGTTGTCTCCACGGTATGTTAATTTTGTTTTACAACGAGAGGAAGGCGGCGGAATCAACACTAATTCAGCTGAGTTACTCTTTCTATTCTATTGGACTTCCTTTTCTCCCTTCCAGTCTCTCAAGCGTGGATCGTCAACTTGTTCACTCCTGTACTTTTGTGAAAATTGTAGAATACACGGTCTCCAGTGTTGTAAAACCTCTGTATATACATAGCCATAGTTTTGAAGCAGTTCCTTTAGTGTTTGAATTACACGAGTTCTCGAGTTTTTTTTGTCCTTAGATAATAGATGCAAATTTCCACTTGTATTTTTGCCAACTAGTTTGATACATTCTTATAGTTGTTTATCTTAATTAATTTGCTATTTTTTGTTTTGGACTAATAAACTTACAAACAGACAATTGAGTGTGGAGAATGTCACTACATTATTCCATCTGGAAATGTGGGATTTACATAACTTTTAAGGACCTTCTTCACATCCAATGTTCGGTCTACATTTCGTGGGAACTCGTGATTCTTTGTAATTGTTTTAAGGTTGTTTTCTCCCCGAAACGTGATGTTCATAATTTGTTAGATTTGGTTTTATTTCTTCTAATAATTATACAATGCAATTAGTCTAATTGTTTCCCTGACAACTTTTTTTTTTTTTTTTTTTTTTTTTTTTTTTTTTTTATCGTTATGATTTGTCACCCCAAATCTACTTGGAGAGAATTTTTCATCCCCTGTCCACAGGGAAAGAAGAGATTCAGCTGGAGCAATCCCCACAGAGATCACCGGGTAACAAGAAAAATGTCATTCCGACGATGATTGAAAAAAAAGTACAAAACAAACCACAAAAGAGAATACAAAAATGTTTCACATAATAGGTATAGAAGGAAAAGAAAAACAATTCTTCTAAAGAACAAAAATTACAAACAAAGCATAAATATAACCATCAAATAAGCATAAAAGATGAAGAATATATTTAGAAGAAAGGTTCAGAAAAAGCCTGGATTGAAGCGCACCCTTGGTCTCCGCTGTACTTTAAAATATGATACGTTCTTCCGGCAGTCAATCCGGTGGCTCAATCTTTATAGGGGAAAGATCCTTAAACTTATTAGAGTAGCAGAATTTTAAGAAGGAAGATAAGTCTTTTCTCCTTGTTTTTGTATGCGTAAATGTGTATACCGTAGGAAAGGCTATTAACCTTAAGAAAAATATCTGAATCTGGCAAGTTGAATTCCTATACAGTAGGGATTATGAGAACGTAGTTTTTTTTTATCTTAAAAAACCATGTTCCATAACAATATATTTTATTCTCCTAAATCCTAATTATAAGAGAGGAGGAACAAATTGGGTTTGTTTGCACCACCACGTAACACGTGTCCTGCTCCATTTAGCCTATCATTGGTATTAATTAATGCTATAAAGAATACAACTAGTATTGGTGTGGTAGAAGACCTCATTCACTTGTAAAAAATTTATATTTACTCTGATATACAAATATTTAAAATCAAACTTCATCTGTAGGCATATTTAAACACGTCTTGCATTGACATTTCAGATGTCAAGAAGCCTAAAAGAGTCTGCTACCACTTTAAGCTCATCTCGTACTCTTTTCCATCGCCTTTCATTCGCTCCCACAATTAACGTGTAGTACCTTCCTGTATAAAGTGCACCTTGTTTGTTAGCTATATAACCCTATGAAGGTCACAAATTGAATAAGTTACTTACCATTTCCTATAGCAACTGTTGCAAAGGAGCCACTAGAGTAGTTTGGTGAAGTAAGTATGTATTCAAAGGTATAGTAATGTTTTCCATCTATGGTTCGCTGCATTCACAAGTCAAAAAAAATACTTGTTACTTCACTAGTGACCATCTAAAAACATGCTTAATAAAAGAAGAAAAAAACATTGTGAAGAAATGAAGAAGAAACCTCTTCCATGCCATTTATTGTTGGTCTTTGGTTTGGTGCAGCATATCTATGCTTCACCAAAAAGTATACAACCTGATTAAGATACAAAATGGTAAGTGTAAAGTAGACTACAGAGTTCAAAAAAGAACATCAGGACACAGTTTTGCAGCATCACCTCTTCCAAAGGACCCAAATCTCTGATGTCTTTCTTCTCTGTTGGTATAAATCTCACCCTTACATTCTGTAGCTGTAGGATTTTGTCTTTGAATGCAGAATCATGAGCCAAGAAGTCAAATTCCTAGGCAGAGGAGATACATTCAAACTTATAGGAAATTTTATGTTTGTGACTAGAGTTTCTTTCTGATAAGATTAACATGGTTCTTATTTCTCACCTTCCAATCTCTGGGATATACGTAAGAATACCCATCTTCATAGTCCACAAAAGCTTGGTATCTGTCTGGTTTTTCTACAAGACGAAGAGTAATGAAATTCCAAAATATCAGAAGATAAGACCATGTTATGAATAGTCTCTCAGTTTAACTTATGAGCAAAGATCCTTTCAGTGAAGTGAAACTCAATAACACAAAATAGGATCACATCAGCAGGCATGAATACCTCGAGCAAATACCAAATTTGGCAGTTGTAAATTTGCAGTTAAAGCTCCAATTCCCAACAATAGCGGTCTTCTCTGGCAGTGGCCTGAAAATCATAAAAGACATTCGATAAGTTATTTCAAAGTCCAGTACTTGGGAAGATAGTGTTCATGATTTTTCACCAAAAACAAAAAAACTAGGAAATAGTTCAGTTTTCTGAATGCAAGCTGTTTCAGGACTTCATTATCATAATCTGAAGCATTTTTGCAGTAGGAAAGTGAGTTTAGGTTCTTACTTTCTCCAGTGGAGATTGTCTCGAATGCACAAGAGGCAGTGTTGTTGGGAGAAGAAGTTGCAGTAATGCGAGGCAAATAGTTTGGTTGTGGCAAGTTTAGCTGAAACAGTGAAAAGGAGAGTGCATGAACACGACTTGTCTATTAAGAATATTGTCTTAATGAAATAGAAAGAATTTGTGTGACAAACCTTAGGGGACAAGGAGGGTGAAATCCCAGTGAAAGAACACGAAGAAAGTATCATACTTCACAGTGGCTTAGAGCTTCAGTTCTGAGATAGTGTACGATAGAATTTAAGCCTTTTGATGTGGCTACGAGCCTCTCACCATATTTGACAACCAAACATTTTTCTCTTTTTCTTTCAACATCTCTCATAGGATAATACCAGTTTTGCCACAATTATTCATAGGGCATTTTTTCCTATACCTCCATATTTCTTCTGCATATCCATAAATATGAAATTCTCAGTTTGGAAGTTAAAAGTGTCTTTTATATTACCTGGAAGTAAATTTTGGTTTTAGTATTACACAATTTAAAAGTTATTTTTTTAAAATATTTTCTCCATTTATTGGACATTTTTCTCTTGTATCTTCATATATTTCTTTTGTACAATCTCAACGTAACTTTTGACTTTTAAATTATATTTAAAGTCATTTTTTTAAAAAAATCTTATGGATTCACATGATTTAAGGAAATACTCTGAGCATTTTTTTACAAAGGTCACGTGACTTTCGGGTTACATAATTTGAAAGTTATGTTTTACTTCAAATTTCATATATTATATAATTCAACAATAAAAAATGATTTCTAAATTGTGTAATTTTTTTTATATTTTTTAAATTGTGAATTATATAATTTAAAAAAGAAAAAAATAAAAATTTTCTTATAGAGATGTAGAAGAAATTTATGAAGATGGAGTTATAAGAAGAAATGCCCTTATTTATTTAGAGTTAAGATGGAGTGCGCTGAAATGCTCATGATCACAAAGAGGGTACATCTCAAATTTTGTGGGTAATGCTATTTGCACCTCACCATTTTTTTTTGCACGTCCCGTAAATATTTTTCAGAACCTTTAATAAAACTACCCTTTTACAGTCAAGAATGGAAATTATATATATATATATATATATATATATATATATATATATATATATATATATATATATATATATATATATATATATATAATCACAACTCTTATTAAATGTTACATTATTTATTTCTTTTTTCAAAATTCTCTATTGGATTAGAAGTTTCCTACACATAGATAATACTAATGATAAGAAATCATAATTCAGTTTGAATTGAAAAAATTTACATAAGTTGGTCCTTTATTTAAATATGATATCTTTACGGGAGTGATAATTGAAAATGACCGTAATAATATCTAAAAATAGAAGAAAGTCCAACCTATTAATTTGAATCGACACTTAAAAATATCATTAAAGTTTAAACCAGTAACTGTTGATACGTAAACACTTTTATATTATCAACTAATTTGAAATCATGGTTTGTAAAGTCAACCAATTTATCATCATTTACGACTGGACAGCGATATAAAATTATTTTACACATATTTTCTCTCAGGAGAAAAAAATATTTAGCGACATTTGACCATCATTATTAGAATATTAAACTCTATTATATGTGTTGTTTGTAATCTAAAGTTGATTAGAACAATTTACATCTGCATTAAATCACAACCACAAATGTGTCAAAACTATAACCAATTATTGGTATGAAATCAGAAATAAGTGATTCCATGCAGAAAGACCCTCTTCTTCCGTGGTCCTTTGCATAACGTGGTGCAATTGGACCGTTTCCTTAGCCTTTGGTTTTGTTATTTGAAGAGCAAACAAAGCTCTCACAACACAACACAATTTCATGCACACTCTTAACCAAACTAAGGAAGAAGCACACACTCACAACACAATTCCTTAGCTTATGGCAGTCTATAGAATTGCAATTGGGTCCCCCAGAGAGGCCAGCAATCCTGCTGCCATCAGAGCAGCATTTGCTGAGTTCTTCTCCATGCTCATTTTTGTTTTTGCAGGGCAAGGCTCTGGCATGGCCTATAGTCAGTACCTTCAACTATTTGTTTTTTCTTTTCTCTCATTTGCTGATTTCTTCTCAATGCAAATTTTGTGATTGTTGTGGCAGGTAAACTTACAGGTAATGGACCTGCAACTCCTGATGGTCTTCTAATTGCATCATTGTCTCATGCATTTGGACTTTTTGTGGCGGTTTCTGTGGGAGCAAACATTTCTGGTGGCCATGTGAACCCTGCAGTCACATTTGGTGCTTTCATAGGAGGAAACATAACCCTCTTGAGAAGTATTCTGTATTGGATTGCACAGTTACTTGGTTCAGTTACTGCTTGCATTCTTCTCAACTACATTACTGCTGGAATGGTAAGCATATTCTTAAATATTTAATTGTGAGTCCAAGTATTATACTAAATAAGAATAAGAAAGTTAAACAATATATAAAAAAAATAACTTATAAATTTAATATATTAAAAATTTTGAATTAAAGATGATTAAATGTTTTCTTATTTTGATATCTCCCTAATTTTATCCTCTCAAATTTCTCATACTATTTTATACTATTATCTTATACTATTTTATTTATACTATTTTATTTGCATTTTAATTCCAATCAATTGGTAATACTTTTCATGATTCAAATAACACAAAAATTGCTTCTTTCTATTGATTGTGTTGTGCAGGAAACAACAGGTTTTTCTCTGTCATCTGGGGTGTCAGTGTGGAATGCACTGGTTTTTGAGATTGTGATGACTTTTGGATTGGTGTACACAGTTTATGCCACAGCAGTGGATCCAAAGAAGGGGAATGTGGGTGTTGTGGCCCCATTAGCAATTGGGCTTGTTGTGGGTGCCAACATCTTGGTTGGTGGGCCTTTTGATGGAGCATCAATGAACCCAGCTGTGTCATTTGGGCCGGCTCTGGTTACCTGGTCATGGGCCCATCACTGGGTCTATTGGTTTGGCCCATTCATTGGTTCAGCTGCTGCTGCCATTCTCTATGATAACATCTTTATTGGTGATGATGGTCATGGAACCCTTACAAGTAGTGATTTCTAGATATTTTTTTTTACTTCTATTTAAAGAAATATTTTTTTTTCAAAATTATTGTTTAGAATGTTTGTAGAAAAAGAAACCATAAGAGTCAAATTCAATCTTGTAGTTATATACTTGAAATTCTTGTGTGGATGAAAAGGGCCAATAGTTTCTTCACAAAATTTTAACCAAATTAAAAAAGATGGAAAATAAATACTTGCTTTAACTTGAATCTGCAATTACTTCTTATACACGTCTTGTAACTACACTTAATCTATTTTAAATTGACGATTAAAGTATGTTTAGACTGTTCAAAACGATGATTAAATGATTTGAATAATCAATTAACAAAAATAAATATGATTGGCCTTGCAACGCATGTCACTTGCCATGTGAACATGATTCCATATACGTGCATCATGTCATTTGACATGATAACCATAAATTATTGTACGAGAACTATCAATGTTCTATTTTACTCCTGAAAATATATGTAGGAGAACAACATTCATTTCAATTTTTTTATTTTAACTTCTATTTTTATTAAATGTCATTTAGTTAACTTTAAAAATCCACTTATTTGAATATTTTAATTAACCATTTATAAAAAGAACTATGAAATCGAGACAAAAACAGAAAATATTATCAACCCAACGATTAAGACAAAATTAGTTGACTAAGCAACTAATTTATAACAATTAAAACATAGTTAACAAATTATAGAAAAAAGATAAAATAATATAATATCTTTATTCTAGTTGACTAAAAAAGAAAATGTTGAAAACAATATATATATATATATATATATATATATATATATATATATATATATATATATATATGTGTGTGTGTGTGTGTGTGTATAAGCTCAAATCCTATTCAGTCTCATCAATTAAGACACTGAAATAGCAAATAACGTCAAACGCATAGAGTTGACCCTTAGAACTGAATTAAACCAAAAATAAACACCAAGACAAGACCAACAGATATGCATTAGACTGGAAGATAGAAATATGCATAAATGTCCACATTAACACATCAATTCTGAGTTTTCTAATCTCATAGCCACCTACCCTTATCTTTCAACTATTCATTCTCATAAACTGTTGAAACATCAGTGACTCATGGAGGATTTGTTTAGCAATTTGCCAGATGAAGTTCTAAGGTCCATAGTTTCTTTTCTGCCAAATGAATCAACACTAGAAACCAGCCTCATATCTACCAGGTGGAGAGACTTGTGGAACCAAGTACTTGTTATACATGGAACCACACAAGATGTAGCTGGTGTTGTTGCTGGATTTCTGGCTCGTTTTGAAGAGCTTGATCCACTGAAATATCCACGCAAGCTTCAATTTCACTTTGCTGAAGACACAACTGCACTCTTTGCATCCATTGCAACTAACAACAAGCTTCTTATTGATTTCCCTGGTGGAAGCAAACACCTTGAGAGGAAGTATGAACTGCAGTTCATGCTCAACAAGGATCACATCACACACCACCACACTTTCCCTCCCACTTTCTTGGTCAAAACACTCTATTTGAAATCAGTGAGTCACTTGACAAGTTTGGTGGCTTCCTCTATTGTTTCAAGTTTGGAGCATCTTGAGAAGTTGGTCATTGCTAAGTGCACTGGCTTGCAGTCTTTGTTCATTGAGTCTGAATCAAAGCTTCAGAGTTTAACCGTATTAGACTGCCCCCAGTTGAAGTTTCTCCATCTCAGAACTTCTAAGCTTAAAAATTTCAGATTTTGTGGACCTCTTCCAAGGATTTGGCCAGAATCTCATTTCAACCTGAGGCATGCCATGCTTGATTTCAGACAAGGACCAAGCTGTTCTGACTTGAAGGCTCAAGATTTCAACCAGACTCTATTAACAATAAAGAATTCTGAAACTCTCAGTTTGTGTGAGTGGACTTTTGAGGTATGCATGTGTTCTTTCTATTATTTTCCATCAACTATTGCTGGTTTAACGCAATTATCAAGTGAATTTATCATTTGAGTTCAATTCACATGCACTTTTTTCCTTTTTTTATACTGTTGGACCAATAAAAAAAGTATAGTAATTTATGAATACAACATTCATGATTATATCAAATCTTTAGTATACAAAACCTATAACTCTGAAAGGTTTTCTTTTTCTTGTAGACATTGATATGGCCATCGATTTCTCCAAGTGGGTACTTCATGTTCTATAAGATACGAGAGCTATGGTGGATTCATAATCATAAGGTTGAAAACAGCATCAACGCCTTAGTCTGCTTTCTGAAACTATGTCCTGCCTTGGAGCAACTTTTTGTGACGGTACATGTCTGTTGAAATCAATTGATGCTCTTGTTTTGCTATTGGCTAAATTTCAATTTGTGATTTTTTTTTTAATCTCTGTTTGAATGTAGAATGATTCTACAAGTTATTCAACTCCAGAGACCAAATCAAGTTTAATGCGAGCAACTAAATGTACAAAATTGGAGCATCTAAGAGGGATAAAGTTTATGGGCTTTACAAATAGAGAAGATGAAATTTCAGTGGCAAAAACATTAATTGACCTAATCAGAGAAGAGCCTCCAAAGATAGAGACATCAGATGGAAGTTGCTTTGATACTTTCAGTGTGAAAAAATGATATGAAAAGTCAGTTCCAAAGGTTTTGTGGCTTAGCTTGAAAAGAGGAGATGACGAATATATATATATATATATATATATATAAATGTTGTGGAATGAAAGCTTTTGCTCTTTCTTGCTTTGTCTCTATCGTTTTCTGCTATAATAAAACTGTCATTCTCCTATGTTGCCGAAATAATTAACTAATAACTAACTCAAGTATTCAGAATCGAAAAAATTTAAATCTTTAAATCGATAAAAATAATTTAAAACTGATTAAATTAAAAGCTCAACTAAAACCATATTTTTGAGAAATATATTTTGAAATATACAATCGTATTAATATATTTTAGAATACATATTTTGAAATTAATAAATTTTGGAATACATTTCTGAATCTGTTGCAGAAAAAAAATACATTCTGGAATTCATGATTTAAAATACATATTTCTGAAATGTAAAATTGGAAATTCAATTTTTATGGGGATGCAGCATCAATATATGGGGGTGCAGGATGTAATGGTCTATTTTATGATTTGTAAAGGCCCAGACAAGTAATTCCAGGCCTTTCCGAAGCCCAAAAGAACAAAAACCTGGTTCAATATACCCTCCGCGATTACGGCGTCGTTTGCCGCGTCTTCCCCAAAACCCTTTTGTTTGTGATTCTGTGTTTGAGGGTTTGAGAGTGGAGTTGCAGCCATAACTTTGGCTGGGGAAATGGTTCTATCAAACAAGAAACTGAAGCTTAAGCTCAGAGCTGAATTGGCCCAACAACAAAATCATATCGACGAAGTTCCTTCATCTTCCAACTCTCTCAAAACACTTTTGGACGCTGCCACCCCCACACCCAGATTGTCCAAGCGAGACAAACGCCGAAAGCTTCGATCTTCCGAACACCCTCCAAACGAAGCCAACAAGGAAACCGAAACAGAGGGTTCCGCCAACAAGAAAAAGAAGAAGAGAAAGAGGAAGGTAGAGGACGATGACGTGGCAAATGGAGTCCCCGACAGCACACCACAGAACAACAGCAACAAGAAAAAGAAGAAGAAGAAGAAGAAGCTGAAGAAGGACAAGAAAAAACCCAAAACCGCGGAAGAAAATGATTCTAATGGTGCAGCGGAAGTGCAAAAGGCTACAGAGTTAACCAAGACCAATACAACTACCAGGTTATACTAAAATCATTACATTATAAATAACACTGTTTCATGTGAGTGAGATTTTTGTTTTTTTTAATGTTTGTGTTCTGTGATGTGTATTCAGTGAACACAATGGTGATGTCCCTACAAAGGTTTATGTTGGAGGAATTCCTTATTATTCAACCGAGGATGATATTCGAAGTTATTTTGAAAGCTGTGGCACCATAACTGAAGTTGATTGCATGTATTTTCCTGAAACTGGCAAGTTTAGAGGAATTGCCATTATTAGTTTTAAGGTGAGTGACGAATAATGCACTATTCTTTACTTCATTCTTCTTAATTTTACTTTCACACACTTTGGTAGGAATAAGCATGTTCATAACTGGAAGGCTATTTGATGATAATAGCACCAAAACTATAGATAATTGGAGTAACTGAATAATATTCTGAATGTATTTTAGTCTGTAATTGAAAATAACAGAAGAAAAAAGATCAACAGTTTTGAACACTATCCAATTCTCTTCCACTTCCTCTCTTTCCACCCCGTTATATTTTTTTTTTTCATATTCCTCCTTTACAACATGTAACAATAACTTGTATTTTTGTGGCATTGTGGCATTGTTCCTGCAGACAGAAGCAGCAGCTAAACGGGCATTGGCTCTTGATGGAGCTGACATGTTAGTAAACTCTGGCAATTTTCTTTCTTGCTTACATGATTTACTGTTTTTGTGCATTTCTCATGAAACATTAATGTGTAACAGGGGAGGACTCTTTCTCAAAATCCAACCATATAAAACAACACGAGCCAATAAAGCATCGGATTTTGCTCCAGAAATTTTGGAGGGGTACAATAGAGTATATGTTGGGAATTTGTCATGGGATATAACAGAGGAAGAACTGAGGAAATTCTTCAGTAATTGTGAGATAACTTCCATACGATTTGGTATGGATAAGGAGACAGGAGAGTTTCGAGGGTATGGTCATGTGGATTTCAGTGATAGCCAGTCACTGAAAACAGCACTTACATTGGACCAAAATGTTTTGTTTGGGAGACCTGTCAGGATAAGTTGTGCAGTTCCTCTGAAGAAAAAACCAGGAACTCATAAAAGTTCCACAATTGATGGAGCTAATGGTGATAAACCAACTTCCTTAGAAAGTGGCAAGATGAATGGAGCTGATGGTGATAAGTCAAGTTCCACAGTAAGTGGGAAGATGAAGAGGAGGACGTGCTATGAATGTGGTGAGAAAGGTCATGGTTTTTCGGATTGCCCTAATAAGAAACAAACAGGTGCTGCAACTACAACCTAAAGCATGTAGGAAAACTCAAACAGGTCACTGTTATTGTTTCTTCTTGTAGACAGTTTCATTGTAGTTTATAGAATACAGTAGTTCTGCATTCATAGTTGATCGAGTTTTTTCAGTTTCCTTCTTCCCCTTGTTATTTTGATCATTATTTTCCCATCTTGAAATGAAAATTCTGTGTTTGTTGTATGCAAAGGAAAGTAGGAGGAGATTAAAAAGTTAAAAACAGTGAGATTTTCACCGATAGATAGACAAGTTGATGCAAATTAATAGCAAATTCAAGCTTTCTTTATCCTGGTTGTATTCCGTATTATATGTTATACTTTTAATATTATATTATATCTTAAAATGTTTTCAATTAAGTTTAAAAATAGTGTATTGGTTAAAAATAAAATAGCTAAACATAAAGTTATTCACGAACTAAGAATGTGATTATCAAGAAGTAAGAAAATTATACTTATGCAAAGAAAATTTGATCAATCAATCGGTGCATGTTCCGATAGCTAACAAATTTTGGTCCCTAAAGTCACACCAAAAAATTGAAAATGGAAGCAACTAGCCTTAGCTTTTAAAATGAATTATGGAAGATTTTGTATCTAATTCAAACTCGCGTTCAATTGTGGGCACCAATTATCAAAGCAAAAATGAATTAACACGAAAGCCAAATTGATGAACATAATCCATGAGAAGCTCAAAAATTGATTGACAGTTTCCTTTTTGGGAGCCAAATCTCAGTTTTTGAGATGCATGGCTGCAGGAGCAGAAATCTCGTAAACAACAGAGGATTGTTTGAACAATGTCTTCCTCATCTCCTAGTAAACACATTATCTTTTTTATTAATCTTAAAATGGATTACAGACTATCATATTCTCCTTGCACTGCTTCTGTGTAAGGAATCTGCTCCAAGCATTTCAGGAATTAATGACTACAAGATTGAAAAAAATGATTAGACAGTTGATTAATCTAATAAAATCGATTTGTCTCGGCACGTACTTTCCTGTAATGCTATTATCACCTGACAGATAGAGTGAGGGGGGCTCCCTCCAAGTTTCCAGTTCCAATTCTGCATATATAGTACCTTCAAAGAAACTTATCAAAGCAATTATTATGCCTACTGCTTCAATGCCCGACAATGATTCTCTGTATTTGGAAAGCAACTGCTGAGTCTTACATAGTTCCAGTCACCAATCTAAGGGTCCATTTTTTTTATTGTTACTATTCATTGTATATAATTTTTCTTTTTATGGCTAGGATTTTATGCAGTGACATAAGAATCAACACTCTGCCATGCCAAAGCCATGTCATTCATTACACTTCAAAGATTTGAACTGAAGAATAAAGATATGACTGAAGTGCTGGAAAAAAACTTATCTGATGATCATTTATTACAATCAATTTACTTGCTCACTGAAAATGAAATCTAAGAAGTAAGTGGTCCTCAGATTGTCAGGAAGATGGATGGACTGGAGTTATCACGTATACTGTATGCATGCGTGCATACAAAGAAAAATATACAGAAAATTTATCAACAACTTAATCCCTCGAACTGTTCTCTTCTTGCAATTTGGTCTCTAAATTTAAATATAGTTTTACTTGGTCCCTGAATACATGAAATTTGTATCAATACAAGGATTACATTATACTTGTTTCTATAAACTCATTTGAAAATATTTTTACGGACTACGTTGCTAATATGAGAGAAAAATATAGTAAGGTACAAAATCGGATCACTAGAACTGCTTACACACTTCTGCACAAAGGACACACACCCTTCTAAGAAAAGTAACAAAATCCTTGTTACTCAATGAGCATAAAATGTTTGTTCATTATCTTGCTGTTGTTTTAGAAATGGTGAACGGGCCTCGATCTTCTTGGATTCCTACTCCGTCATTTTTGTTCTTTTCTGCAATTTAGGACTCTAAGAAGACAACTTACCAAACATCTTCTCTTTCATAACAGCAAATAACACACTCTTCCCTCTACTCCATGCATTTTGCTATGTCTGCACTCTGCAGTGATATTGGAACGTAGTGGTTCCAAATAGTGGCCCGGTAGCCTGTTCTGTGCATTGAAGGGCTCAATGCAAATGCCACGCTGTGCCTGTCCACACTTTCTTCATTTGTTTCCAATTTATTCCCTATCACACGTAAGCTTCCATCATTCATCTCTCACCAACACCTGCTTTCTCATTCGCTTTCTGCCACTATACTCTTTTCATTTTCACACGCCACTTCAGCTTCAGAGAAGAGATAAACACCTTGAGACATAGCGTGACCCAGTGGTTTTCGTATAGAGAGATTATATTGAATAAGACTAATTTTTTAGTGTTAATATGCTCACCAAAGAGAAAAAAATGATTTGCACTACAAGGCAAAAAAAAAAAAAACATGTCTCTGCATGGGGATGTTAAAATGTATCAACCCAATACCTCGTATTAAAAAAACATCTCAGATATATAAAAAAGATTTATTTTTTCTATAATAAATAGAACTATCTTAAAGTTTCTTAAACCATTAGAATGAAGGTACAATTTGGTCCCTTTTACTATGTGCTTGGGAGAAAAATCAATAACCCCTTTTATTTTGCATTGCAAATTCCTTAGGCTTTGATTGGTTGGGAGAGTGGATTTGAGAATATGGATTTGAAGAGATTTGAGTGGATTATGTGGGGATGGAAAGGTTGTTTGGATTAAGGAATGAAAGATAAGATTTAAAGGGATTTGAGGAGATGGATTATGAAAGTTTGGGAATGATTTGACATATGTTATAGATTTGTTTTTATTTTTTTAATTGATATATTTCTAAAAATACTAATTAACCCTTGTGAAATAATATGGTAAAAAATTAAAATGAATTGGATTAAATTGATTTTAATATAAAAAATATTACTAAAATTATTTAAAACATATCTTCTAAATTATTTAAAATTAAACATAAATCCTAAATAATGCAATAAAATCACAAATTTATTATTCTATTAAATATACAATTTAGTCTAAATTATAATTAACTGAAATCTGTAAAAAAAATTCTTACAATCTAAACTATTTTTTTTATTGAAATTTACTGTTGTTTTTGTAAGTATAAATTATTTTTACATTTTACTTAAATTGAAACTTTTACAGTTATTAGTCTAAATAAAAATAGTTTGCAATGTTTTTCAAATTTATTTTTTTTATTAATTCTCTTACTTAAAAATTTAAATATTTTTTTACTATATTTTTAAGAGATTAAATACAAATTTTTTGAATTCTTATTTTATTTCTATAAAAATATTAATAAGTTATAATAAAAAGTATATAAACACTCTACTTAAATTGACTAAAACAAATTAAAGATGTACTTAAATTTAAAATAAAGAATATTAATAGATAACATTTAATGAAAAGTAATTATTAAAAATTAAATACTCTTATTAACATATACATGATACCATTAAATGTTATATATGTTTACAAGGGTATTTGGTAATTTCCACCTCATGTATGAGGGCTATTTTGTAATTTCAAATTCCATCCCTTTAAATCTTTTCGTGTTAGCGAAGATGTCTGTAAATTGGTCCTCATCCATCCTCTCAAATTAGGTCAACCAAACAGGCTTCATCTTCTCAAATCCATTCTCTTGAACAATAAATCTTCTCAAATCAGTTCAATCAAAGACACTTAGTGAATCATGGTGTTTCTTTTTACAAATCAAATGGAACAAATATTATTATGTGACGAATTCCAATACTCTCATAAGTTATGGACTAAGACAAAACAGTAAAAATGGGAGATTGCCATCAAACTTGAATACAATTTTTGTCATGCATAATAAACCGCTTATTACCACATATTCTTCACCAACAAGGAAGGTTGCTTACATAGCTATTCTGATGATAAGACTTTATTAATCTATTTGATCAGATCCTCAGACTTTTGGTTACTTAATTTATGTGGCAAGAGTGAAGGCACTGCACCAAATGATGCTTAAAGATTCGAAATATTTTACTGTTTTTTTTCCTTCTTGGAAACTGTGACACTTGTTTTTTTGTGTTTCAGAATTATCTGAAGTTACACATCGACAGTTTCCTTATGTTTACCGCCATTGAGATGCTTGAAGAATGCCTTGCCGTTTGATCAGTTACTACTAGTAGTTTTAGGTTCATTGTGTGTGTTTTGAATTTTCTATGTAAAGGAATAGTGAGTTAGCCATTTTTATAATTTTATTTTGTGCACGACGTTCTCAATTCTCGTTGTTTGATTCTCACTAGTTTCCGCAAAATCTGCGTGGTTGCCAAAACTTGTCCATTTTTTCACCCTGAAAGCAGTGCGATGGTTTCACGGGACAACTTTTGACTTCATATGAATAAAATGAAAAATTTGTCCTGAGCTCACTTTGGTCCGTGAGCAAGTACCATGATTGATATTTGATATTGATAAGCACCATTTGACCCTTAACTAGTAGCATCTGTTTAATATTATAAGCTCAACCACAGGTTTGGCATGTTGCCGTGAATTATATGCAATAGCATGCCATGCCACTTGTTGGTACATCAAAGCTCATTATTAGCCAAATGCAAACAAGAGACACTTTCCCTCACGCTGGCCCATTTCATTATAAATGCCAACAATCTCCCTCACTTCAGTGTCTCAATTTAGAATACAATTCTACACACCCATCTTCCCATTTCAAATAATAGTACAATACCTTCTCATTCTGCACTCAAAAACTTTGGCTTTCACTACCTCCATTTGCTGCTTTCTATTTCTATTTTGTCAAGGGAAAAATGCTAGAAAGAGAAGCAAGTTTTGAGAGCTCCAAAATCTGGACTGAACCAAAACATCAAGCAACTGAGCTCAGAGTTCCAGTGATATATTACCTTTCCAGAAATGGCCAGCTTGAGCATCCACATCTCATGGAGGTTCCAATCTCTTCTCCACGAGGAGTGCTATGTCTCAAAGGTAAATGTTTCAGTACTGTAATGGAAAATAGAGATGCTAGCTACTGAATTTGAGTTATGCCCAGATAATAATTCACTATTTCTCTTGTATGTTCACCCTGTCGTTGTGATCAGATGTGATAGATAGATTGAGTTTTCTCCGGGGACAAGGAATGACCAACATGTATTCTTGGTCTACAAAAAGGTATATTTTTTATTCTTTCTCTACAGACCCAATTGTCTTCACGTGTGTAGTAGAACATAAAGACATTATTTAAAGTTGCTTCAGCTCAATCAATTTTGGATATGAATTAATTTCTTAAAGTGAATCCGAACACACTTTTATTTAGTTCACAAGCTCAAACTTTTTGCAACTAACGAGATCTTTCATTGTAGGAGTTACAAAAACGGGTTTGTGTGGCAAGATTTGTCAGAGAATGATTTCATTTACCCAAGTAGTGGTCATGAGTATGTCCTCAAAGGGACACAGATGATAGAAGCTTCTTTGAGTTTTCGATCCTGTGAGACAATATCAACCTCAAGCTCCAAAAGTTCGACAGAAGCAAACAATTCTAGCATGGATACAGATTCCCCTGCAACCATAAAGGGGAGAAGCAAATCACTGAACTCGTGTGATTACAAGTTTTACAAGGCAAAGACGTGCGAGGAGTTTGCAGGGAAAGCCACCAACGCCTCAACTCAGACTGAGGAGAAGCGTAGGGAAAGCATAAAACGGGAGAAAGTTGAAGAGTGTGAGGGAAATGATGATGCAAGGGAGTTGTGTGAAAATGAAGGGTCTTCACGATTTTCTACTTCTAGTTTTGGAGCGTTGGAAGGGTCTTTGGAGGGTTACGGATCAGCAGATATCAGAAGGCAGAGGGTTGAGAATGAACGTCCAAGTGGGAGGATCAAGGCTTCAGAAGTTCTCATGCAGTTCATCAGGTGTGGATGATGTCAAAGGGTCATAGGAACTATTAATCACTCAAATTGGTATGATTATGCAGCTTTTATTCAGCTAGAAATGGAACAATAACTTGAGTTATTTGTGTTTGTCCTTTTAATCAAATTAGACATGTGATGAGATGAATTATTGCTCCTTGTATCTTTGTTGGCACCAAATATTTGTGCATCACCATTTCTGGAGCAAAATCTGGTTGAACCCAATACCCCAGAGGAAAAATACTTAAACTGCAAGTCTTTTAGTCATCTGCTTTGGCTTTATTTTCAGAGTTCTGCTCCAATGTCTTCCATTGAACATTTTCTCCTGTTATGAACATAAAAATCTAACCTTGTGAAAAAGTTAGAGCTTGGATGCAATCCAACACTTTTGTCTATACCATTATAGGTTTGTTTGTTTTTTGACAGTTATGCTGCCTTCAATATTAAGAGGTAGGGTAACTTTTTATTCCCAATTATAAATAATACTTTATATATATTTAAAGTTGACAAATAAATAAGTTGAAATTTAATTTTAATGGTATTTTATATTTGTAAGAAAATCCAACTGGAACTATTCTTTTTTTAAGTGTTGAAGGTGTATTCCAAGGGTTTGCTTGTTGAATATCAGACACGTCAGTCATATGATGACTAAAAGTTTAGAATTAGATACTGCAATACGGTAAACAGTTTCGTAATACACATGTTCAAAACGTGGCAAATCTATGAAAGAAATATTGCTAAAATATTAAATGGGACAATATTCTGCATAGATACGCCAGGTATAATTTCAATTGAAAGGCCTAAAATCTGAAGATATAAAAAATATAAGTGTATTTATTAGTAATTTAAATTGGATTAAGATAAATGAGTATTCGCTAATTATGTCTTAAACGTTAAATAAGTAAAGAACTTAAAAATAACAAATGCCCGTCTAGCTCAGTTGGTAGAGCGCAAGGCTCTTAACCTTGTGGTCGTGGGTTCGAGCCCCACGGTGGGCGGAATTTTATCTTTTTTAGGAAAATTAGTAAAAAATTTGCCAACTTCTATTCGTGCAAGGTGGGACCACAGATGGATTAATTTTTCTTTTTAATCTGTTTCTGAATTAATTGTTTTATCTTTCTCACCAAAAATAATATATTTATTGAAAAAGTTTGATTCTTTAACTGATTGTTGTTGTTCAAAATGATTTTATTAATTTTTATTAGCTAGATTAATTAATTTGAAAAGTCAAAAGATGCTGCTCTAGCAAAAATATTAAAGCTAGTTTTTTATATTATTTTTATTAAAAACAATTACCTACAAAAGGGTTGGTGTTGTAGCATATATTATTTTTTATCAAGTGGATTAAAAGCAAATACTATGTTTTCAATATCTTCCTCTCATCTCTTTCTTGATGTATCCGTATTTTGAAAGTTCCACTCACATCTTCTTTTTTTTAAAACTAATGCCCCTACCATTAGAAAGAGCATATTCAGTCTTTCTAATTATCACAGGTTAGTTCAAAGGATTTACCACATTCGAATCACAATTTTGTTTTTTTTAAGTACTACCAAAATAAATATTATCTTAAAAAAATTAAAATTACAATCTGTTTATCACAATTTATTTTTTGGATAAACTTAATGTATTTGTTAGCTGTGAATTAAGGATTGATATTTTGAAATTTTAAATTCATTTCACGAATCCAAATCTTTTTCACCACAATATTTTATTATAATGATTTTTTTATAAAATTTAAAACATTCTACTTGTTTAGAGGTTAAGTGTGATGAACAATTTTTTACCCTTTATCGTGGATTTTAAATTATTTAAGATAACATAAAATTTTGTTATCAAAATATAAAAGTGAATAGCGTTATAGAATCGCAAAAACAACAATGAAGATGTCAAAAACTATTTTCTAGTGACACCTAGCTAGAAGTGAGAATCTGCAGGAACTAGAAAAACAGCTCAGAAATTTATTAAAAACTATCCATTACTGTTAATAATCATACTAATGTTAAAATACACTAATACGTAATATATATTTCTTATTTAAATAGTATAATTTTTGAAATAAATAAACTATATAATATAGTGCTTTATTGAAAAAACGACATATTGATCATGAATGAATCTGCAAGCTCAGGAGACAGTGATGATGATGTGAAAACAGAAATGGTCCAACAACTGTAGTAAAATGAAATTGGTATTTTGGAATGAATATTATTGTCGACGAACATAGATGAATGGAGCCAAATGAAAATTGGTAGAACAACCAGAGAAAGAAATAGAAGAGGAAAAATTTAGTGACACTATTTTATTTTCAGTTCTCATATTTAAAAATTATTTTTTTAACGCTAAAGTTACCCCTTGGCTAGAGTGATTTGAAAAGTAAAAATAAAAATAAAAAGAATTGTAAGACCACAAGCAGAGGAAGTGTTGAATTGTTCATGACATGTCCATTTATGAGAGAAACTAGTGGTCTCATCTCATTGAACTATTTTAATCTATTTTTATAATTTTTTTTTTTACATTCTCTGATTCCCTTATATATATACATATACAGATATTACACCACGCATTAGTGTTGCCAACGTATTCTGCTTCTTCTTTCTTTCTTTCATCCTTTCTCTCTATGCTTTACTACTTCATTCGTTCATTCATTCAACTTTTCGTATTATAATAAATACTGGGAAATTTGCACACACACAAACACTTTGATTCTTGTTTGGTGGAGTTGAAATCTGGGTGGTGATTGATGGGTTTTGTTCCCCTTTTCTGATTTTGGTGTTATTTTGTGTTGTGAATAAACACTGAATGGGTTCCATCAGAGGAATCAAGAAGAGGAAGAAGGCTGATAACAAAGATGGCCAAGATGCCTCTGCCACCCCATTCGATTGGTGGCATCATTTCTCCCTCAGAATTTCAGGTACACTGCAATATCCTTTCTTGTGATTGGACATGCGTGTTTGTGTGTGTGATATTCTGTTACTTGCTTGTTATTGTATATCATCAAGACGGGTAGTTGTTATTGTTTTGATTATCTAATGTAGGGCAAAAAAGTTATGTGCTTTTTGGTAATGGGTAGGATTATAATGATTCAAGATTTGTTTTTTCAAGCTTAATAATGTATAGTTTACTCTCCTTTCGTTAATATCTTTGTTTCCTTTGCTTGACTTTCGTATTCGTGTTGCTCTTATGGGGCATGCATCTTTGCTGAGTTACTTAATACAGAAAGTGACCCCATGCCTTTGACCAAAATGTGTTTCTTACAAGGAATTTATTTCTTACTTAGGAACTGTAGAAGAAGACTTTGGTTATAATTTTGTTGAATCCTGTTTGGTTATTGTATATCTGTTTGGCTAGTTGTTATTCTGTACCTTAACCTTCAAAATTGTGAAGCTTCTGGTGGGGATCCTGGTTGTAGGTATAAACACCAGAATTGTTTTTGTTATCTTTACTTGTTGCAGTTAATCACTTACATAACAATTTGGGTATCCTATGCACTGTTTTCACGTGAATTGTGCAGTTTCTTTATCTTGTTATGCATTGATGTCAGTCAACACTCATTTTTTGACTTTCAACCCATTTCAAAAGATCTTTCTTCCTTTAATTTAGCTTTTTGTATCTTCCCAATGTCTGCTTTGAAGAGTCACATAATTTGCAATCTCATCTTTATACTGACTAATAACCAGATGCATGAGCAGTGAGATTACTCAAGCCTGTGGTTAACACGGTACTTTCCAACTAATAAAACTATTTATGAAATGTATTTTTTCATGTGGCTTATTAAATTGATTGAAGATAAGAAAAGTATATACATGCTGTGAAACTTCTCTGGTTAAATGAGATGTGCTGAACTCTGGCATAAATGTTAGACTGGTATGGTTGGTACAGTAAAAGATTATTTTTACGAGTTCAAAACCTTATAATCTGATTGACAGCTGAAGAGATTTTGAAACAAAATAAAATCTGAAAAGCAGATGTATGAACCTTTATTAAGTTTATTTTTAGTTGAAGGTCTCTCAGTCAATTCCTTACTATACTGATTTTCTTAATCAAAATTCTGTCGCGTCTAGCCATTAGGTTGTTCATATTTTGTTTTATTTGTGCTTTGTGACTTGAGTAGATTTCTCTGTATAAGAAAAGAATGATTTTGACCTCTAGGTAAACCATCCCAGTTACATAGAATTTGCACACATATTTCTAATTTGATTAAAGCTGTGTCTGGATATAAAGAATATTGTTTCTGATATTGCTTCTTCTTAACTTCCTTTTAAGATGTCAAACTTATTCGTAATATATTATTGTGAAATTCAACTGCCAATCTTCATGATATGCTTATGCCTTAATCTACCAATTTTAGGACCTTTGGCTCAATCCAAAAATATAGAGAAATTTGAGTCAGTTTTCAAGATCTCAAGGAAGACGTTCAACTATATTTGCTTCCTTGTGGAAGAAGACCTGCTGGCCAGAGCCTCAAATTTTGTTGATTTAAATGGCAAACGTTTGTCTATAAATGACCTAGTGGCTATAGCTCTTAGAAGGCTTAGCTCCGGTGAGTCATTGTCAACCATTGGCGACTCATTTCGGATGAACCAGTCAACTGTTTCCCAAGTAACATGGAGGTTTGTGGAAGCAATGGAAGAAAGAGGGCTCCACCATCTTAGCTGGCCTTCAACTGAACTGGAAATGGAAGAGATAAAGTCTAAGTTTGAGAAAGTACGGGGCCTTTATAATTGTTGTGGTGCCATTGACAGCACACACATAATGATGACTTTGCCCTCTGTGGATGCTCTGAATAATGTGTGGATTGATCGTGAGAAGAATTGCAGCATGGTCTTGCAAGCTATTGTGGATCCGGATCTGAGATTCCGTGACATAGTTACTGGATGGCCAGGGAGTATGAGTGATGAGCAAGTGCTTCGAAGTTCTTCTTTTTTCAAACTTGGTGAAGAAGGGAAAAGATTGAATGGTGGAAACAAAGTACTTCCAGAGGGAACAATGGTAAGGGAATACATTATAGGTGACACAGGCTTTCCCCTTTTGCCATGGCTTCTTACACCTTACAAAGGTAAAGGACTCTCAGATGTTGAAGTTGAGTTTAACAAAAGGGTTGTTGAAACTCAAATGTTGGCCAAGAAAGCATTGGCTAGGCTGAAGGAGATGTGGAGGATAATCCAAGGTGTGATGTGGAAACCTGACAAGCACAAGCTACCAAGAATTATTCTTGTCTGCTGCATCCTACATAATATAGTTATTGATATGAAGGATGAAGTGTTGGATGATATGCCCTCTTACCACCAGCATGATTCCAGATATCACGACCAAACTTGTGAATTTGTGGACAATGCTGGCAACACTATGAGAGAGAAGCTATCTCTCTACTTATCTGGCAAGCTTCCTGCTTGAAAGATCATTTCTTAGGATTGTTACAGTTGAATTGGAATTATATAAAGATAGATTTTTATTACCATTTTCATGTTATTGGTTGACAAGACAACTGACTTAGACACAAATAAATTTTAGTTGCCTCTGCATCAATATCTGTTCAAGGAGGAATATACTAATTCTGGTTGAATGAGCTATTAGCTTGGTAGTTCATTAGTCTTCTGAAAACAAAAGAAGTTAATTATGTCTTTCATTGCTCCTTTCTTCATTTTTTGGGTCTTAGAGACCAATTTGTAAATTTGGTGAGGGCACATTAACCTTATTTCGCTGGGGGATTTAGGTGAGTTGACTGGAACTTTAACGATACAAATGCAATATGGTATGCTTTGATTTTAAAAAATTTACGAGCACGAAAGAAAATTTGTTTGGAAATAATATTTTTTAAAATAAATTTTAATATATAGAGGGATTAGATATCTTGAGTTCATTTCAAAAATATTTTTTAATACCAAACATATTTTTTAGAAAAAACAAGATTATTACATCGAGGATAATTGTTATATAGTTATTGAAAAGGAGGTTCATGTCATCCTGGATCAGTGGATGACAAATAGGTGTGCCGTGGGTTTGTCTATGTTTGTTTTCAGGTTTGCTATGTTTGTTTTCTATCCGATATTTATATTTATCTCTGTAATGTGTACAAAATTGGTGTATCACAGACAAAATTGGTGTATACCAAACTTCAGAGTATTTATATAATAACGGTTCAAATATTAATTAAATAATTTTTATAAAAAAATAAAATAAATAAAAATGGTAATATTAAGAATTCAACGTTAAAAATCATACACTTTATTTTCTTACATGCCAAATAAAAATAAAAATTATAATTACATAAATTTAAAAATAAAGTTCAAATGAAAAATTAACATGAGAAAAGGTAAGCTAGAGGTAACTAAGTGACAGAAATGCACATAAGGTTAAGGATAATCTAATATATTATAAAATTTTAAAAATAAGTATTAAATAGAATAATTATTTTAAATATAAAAACTAATTATGTGTTAAAAATCTTTAATTATTTTGGTACTAAACTATAGCAGCGGTTAGCATTATTTTTGAAATATTTTCAATCGTTAAATTGTTGTGTTTTAAAGTGTTTAATTTAGAATATATTTTTATATTTTAGATTGTATAATTTAGAATATAATTTTTTTATATTTTATATTATGTAATTCGAAATATATATTTTTAATTTTTGGTATAAAAGAATTAGAAGATATAGAACTTATTTAATTTTCTATAAGGGTATAATGATCATTTTACGAGTATCTGTAGAAACTACGGAGTGGCGGGAAGAAGACTGTTAAGAAATGGTGATTGCGGCATTACGGAAGAAGGAAGAAGGAATCGAAGAGCAAAGAAGGCATTGAAATTGAATTGGAATAAGAATGGAATTGAAAATGTGGTGAAGGAGAAGAGATTTTGGATGGAATCCTTCATCATTGCTTGGGCTGCATCTCTTCAAGTAAGGTAGGCTACCCTATATTCTAATTCACACCTATTCACCTCTTTTCTCTTCAATTCTTCATCTATTCTCTTTTGTTGTTTTGCGTGTTCACTTTCAGGGTCACATGATGTGGTCTATTGCAGGCTTAACCGTGTATGATATGTGTAAGGCTGCTTCCAAAGATATAGCTATTACAGATATAAGACTTAAGCATAAATCTGGTGGAAAAAGTGAAGAGTATTGGTGGACACAATGATGGTTTAACATGCATTCCAATAGATAACGACAGTACGAAAATGCTGTTATCCTTCATGTAGTTTTCTTCACCAGCATAACTCTGCATGATTTCCTGTAATGGGATGCATGAATTCTGGGGATAGTTTTGTTTTAGTACATTTCAATTACTAAGCTTTCATGGGTCTTGGTAAACATTGTCAAATTTTGTAACTGGTCTAGGTTTCAGGTCAAATTTTGTAAGTGGTCTTCCTTTGACCAAAAGGGTTTCTGGTCAAATGTCTTTAATTTAAATTTAATATAATTATAATTTATGATTGGTATGAAAAAAACAAAAACTGTTAAGGGATTATTTAGATGGGATAAAATAGTTAAAACTAGGAAAGAGTGAACTTGGTACGCACTAATTTTCACTTTCAAGCATGAAACAGGGATTGAGATTAAGGTTGGAAAGAGAAATCAGCTATAAGGATGAATGGAAAATAAGTTATTCTAAGTCTGTGGATTAAATGGTATGAATTTTTGTTTTAATTTAATTGATGGTTATAAGTTTGAGCATTGAGAGTATCATTGACTTAAAAATTGAGAGAAAAAGCATTTATGTTCATTGTATTCTTAGCTAGTTCAAGATGTAAGTTGTAATAGATATGTACATGCAGTCTATACTCAAACTTTTTTTTAACCTGCTCCATATGTTTCATTCAAGCTTCCTATAGGATAAATTTATACTAATGCACTAAATAAACTAATAGACAAATTTACATCATATTAAATTTATAAATAATAAAAATGAAGCAGTATGTGATATTTATTTTTAGGAACTATTCTCTGTACAACTAATATTCATTTTCTCAACTATACCTCTCTTCACCTCGTAGTTTAGAAAATAATTTTTTATATTACAGAATTTAGAATACATTTGAAATAAAAAAATATATATTTTAGATTTCATAATTCCAGAATACAAATTGAGTACTTTTCAAATTATGGAGGTGCAGGAAGAAAATCATGGAGGTGTAGGAAGAAACAGTCGAAGAAAAGTATATAATTGGACTATCTGGGTGGCCTGGTATTGTTCAAAGAGAAGAGTTAAGAAACAGTGGCGTTGCGATTGCCGGAAGAAGGAATCTAAGCTCAAGAAGCCATTGAAATTGAAATTGAATTGGAATAAGAATGGTGGATTTGAAAAATGTGGTGAAGGACAAGAAATTTTGGATGGCATCGTTCATCATTGCTTGGGCTGCAGCTCTTCAGGTAAGGTACCTATATTCTAATCCATACCTATTTTCCTCTCTTCTCTTCTCTTCAATTCTTCATCTATTCTCTTGCGCTGCTTTGCGTTTTCAATTTCAGGGTCACATGATGTGGTTGCAGCGCCAAGACTCCTTCAAAGAAAAATTCGGTAACTCCCAAGATCATCCTCAAAACCCTAACTAACTCACTGCTCCACTCTCTTTGATTACATCATCCCTTCTATCCTCTTTCTATGCTTTAATTTATTAGGTTTCATCTTCTACTGTTTATCAATTATGAATTATGTCTCTGTTGTATGTTTAGATCCCCTGCTTGATAACAGAAAGATTAAATCTAAAAGCAGACTACAATTCCCAATTATTGGCTTCCGTGTTTTATATTTCATTACTGCTATGTCCTTCTCATTTAATTTGATTTCATATTTGGTTCAGCTGTAATCACTGGTTGCATCATAATACGTGTTGATAAATTCAAACTAGTTGTTTTTTGTGCATCCCTATCAATAGATTATGACTTATCAATCCCGTTAGGGCTTTCCAATGAAAATTCTCATCCATGTCACCAATTTCTCGCCAATGTTACTTCCAAATGCTTCTCCCTAGTGACCCAGACTCGTTCTCACATTATGGTGCAGAGGAAGGAAGTTGTTCTCGTGGGAGAATTTTAGTGAGAGATTGTAGGGTAATCCTATTAGTTCAGGGGCCTCACATGTATTCTCCCCAGTCCCATCTGTTGTGAACCAGAACGGGTGACTCCTCAGCTCCCCTTCTTATAGATCCGGAAAAAAAATTGCTGATTAAGCCAGAGGTTTATGATTAGTCCCTTCATGTTTGTTTCTCTCCTTTGACATGACAACAATCGTAGTGGGTTGCCATGTTCTACAACTATCAAAGTGAGTCTAACAACATGAAGCGGTGAGACAAAAAAATAGCCTAGTATATTTCGTTCATGGTGGTCAAGGGGTCCCATGGTTGGATGGATCACAAACAACCCTCTAAGTGGGGGGTCCTTCGATCCTAAGGAAGAAGATAATGTGGATTATTTTCCAAGAGTTAATATCCACACTTAGCAAATTACACATTAGGTTTTCTTCTTCTACTTTTTAACAAGGAAAGGTATATTAGGTTTTCTTCTTCTATCTTTTAGGACTAGCTAGTCTAAACACTTCCTGTGTTTAGGTTTCTCTCATATATGGTTAAAAACATTGAAGTGAATATGAAAATCCAAAGGAAATAAAAGGCTTTTTCTTCTTGTACCCTTGTTTTCTCTTCGCATGTCCACATTTTTTAGGAAGAAAAAATGTATTTTTTAGAGTTTAAGGAAAGGTATTTAGCTCTCGTAATCTTACCTATTCGCATTTCCATATTCTTTTGGAGGAAAAAAAAATTAACTAACGTCCTAAAATCTAATTTTGTTAAACTCTAATTTTATTTTAATTGATCTTATTTATAACTAGATATTTTGAATTTTAATTTTGTTCCAATTTGATCCTTAAACTTTAATTGTTCTTTTTTTAAATAAAAACCTAAAATTTTGATTTTATTCTAATTAATCCTTAAAGCTTACCAATTTTTTTATAAATAATTTCCAGAAAAATATTACTTAAACTGAATCATTATATAAAATTTTGTATTATTAATAAATTGATTTATTTAAATTAAATAAAATTTGTTGTTTTTGAGAAAATTTTCAAATTTGAATAATGTTGATTTTTTTTTTTAATTCAGGATCAGTAGCTTCGAAATTTCGTTCTTCAAACTTATAAAATTTTTTTTTTGGAAGATAACATTGTCAGTTAATCAACAAATTGAATCAAAGTAATACATTTTACAAAATTGTAGAATTTTACATAAACAGTTGAAAATTATATGTAAAAATCGAATAGACATTTTAATTGTATTTTTTTGTTTTCTTTACTTCTGAATTCTTATTTTTATCATATTTTACATGTGAAAAATAAATTATAGCAAGAAAAGAAAAATTAAAATTATTGACATTTAGTGTAAATGTTTAAAATCAAACCTTACTAGAAAAAAAAATTATAAAAGATTGATGAGTTTTAAGGATTAATTAGAATAAAATTCAAGGTATCCTAAATGTGATCAAGTTTGAGGGTGAATTAAATTACAATTCAAGAATTATGCTACTTACCCTCGTTTAAAATTCTAATTTTATTTTATTTCGTAATATATCCATAATAGTAAAAATTAAGTTATGGATTACACGTTATCAAGTGTATTTTTTCTACAGTTTCTTATCCAGAATTAAGTAAATGGTGTTTATTCTACGTAATTTTAAAATGATAGTTCCATAATGCCTTTTATTACTATTCTATAATGGTTTATCGAATATATGTGACCTTATTTTGGAATGAATAATTAGGAATATGGATACTGTTCTAGATTATACATTTTAGAACACCTCTCTTCCCTTTATTTGTTATCTGAAATATGTAATTCAAAAAAAAAATAAATATATTTTGGATTTTTTTTTTTGAATTTTAAATGGTTTTAAAAGGATATTTTGTTCATTAAATATATTTATGAATTGTTGGAAGAAAAGTATGGAGTATAAGAAGAAAATCTCTGTTAGTCCCTGAAACGTGTAGAGGATATTGATAGGAGGTTAGAAGAATTTTTGGTGGCATTTAGGTTCTATAAATTTTAGTCGTTTAACTTGTTGGTCCTTCTATTAAAGTTAATTAGGAAATTTTTTTAGTCATATGAGGAGTGACATGTTAAACGATTAATTGACACTCTTTTTCTCTCTTAATGAGACATGCTAGGTCAACACACTTTAATGTCATTAATGAAATTTTCTTTCTAATTTAAATTTAATAACATGATTGGAGGACTGAAATGACACCCTTTTATGTCCCATACATTTCTGTCACATACTTGTCTTTTATTTAGGATTTTAGGTTATTAGGATTTTATTAGGATTTCGTCACATATTTAGGTTATTAGGATTTTGAACCGGTTTAGGGTTTGGGGACCTCTGAGTGGTAGGGTTGTGGGTAGTAAGTAGAATTTTGATTGTTCCATTGATTGGGGATATTGGGTTAGGCGAAAGTTGAGATTTTGAGAAGTAGATGTTTGAAAATTGCACTATAGCATTGATGAAATGAGGCTTATAACATGTCGTGGACGATGAATATCCACTTCCTTGAATTTACATGCAAAAATACAGGTCCAATCACACACATAGAGAGAGAATGACTATCATCATCTTCAATTTGTTTTTGCCAATTCAATTATCACGCACTAATGACCATTTTTTTTTTCTATAAACAATATAATCATTTTATGTATCTATCATTTCAGGGATTAAAAAATATCTTTTAGTAATATCGTTGGATAACTCAATAATTGAACCTCTCCTCTTTAATTAATTCTTTTTAATCTCTTATTAACCTTGGAAGTCAAAAAAAATGTGTGGGTCATAGGATCTATGTTCCTAAACCACGGAACCAGAATTAAAAAACATGAAAAAAAGTGACAGTCAGAGTAAACCAGTATAGAAGAAAGTGACAGTTGCACATGGTATCTTTCCAAATTTAACTATTTTGGTTCTTAATAAGACTGAACAAAGCTGGTTCCCAGAGAGCGCGGAACCTAATGTTCAACTTACTAATACAATTAGTAACTGGTCCTAATAAAAGGATTAACTTGTTCAATGACAGAAATTTTTAGAAATCTAAATAATATGTTCCACTTCTTATATTTTAAGAGATGAAAATTGGTATTTACTTTACTAACATAGGTTCAAGCTTTCGCTGCATAGCATAGAGCACATCAGCTACAAACACACCCAATTGAGTTTAGAATTTGTTAAAATTAATACTTAAGAGATTATTTACGATTTTAAAATAATTAAAGTAAATAAAAATTGTTTAAAAATATCTTTTAAAGGATTTGATGTTTGGATGTTCAAAAAGTTCATTTCTTTCAAATTTTGATCTAACTGATGTTAAGAGAATTGAAAATGTTAAACACAATTAAGTTTATTAGAAACTCTATTTTAAAGGAAAATAAGAAAATTAATTTTGCTTGATGTAAATATAATTATATTTTGTGTGCTTCTATCCAAGAATTATTTTTTGTCAAAAACATTTATTTTCCATTTTTCTTAAAATCAATTTTACACATTAATAAAGGTGATCAGAATAAAATTATGATTATTTGTATTAAATTTTCTAAAAATTAAAGAATAATAAAACGATTAAATAATTCATACTTTTATATTTTAAAATGTATATTACGCCTATATTAATTTGTATGAATTAAAATTTAAGTAATTTTAAATTAATATAAAATTTCATATGGTTTATTTGAAAATATTTTTAATATAATTATAAGTTTTAAAGAAATTCTAATTAATTTGTATTTATTAAATAGTATATTAGTAGGTAAAATCTACTTCTGTATAACTTGATTTATCTTCAAAACTAATTGAGTTTTGCTTGTATGAAATTACTTTTGCATTTATGTTGCATAAAATTGTGCCACTTAAAAAGATGTCACATATTAATAATTTAGTATCCAATCAGTCTCCTATTTGTCTAGTTGTGTGTTTGTTTTAGCATGAAATAAAACTCATTCAATGTGAATCGTAGAAATTGTTCTTGGCACATCTAAGCTCGTGTGAAAACATTACAACCCACATTATAAGGAATTAAATTATTTGTATATGTATTATACGGTTATAGTAATTATATGATATTTCATATGGTATAGACATTTATCATCAACATATTTAAAATTAAAATAATATTTTACTTAATGATGCATTACTGAATTTTATAGATTCTTTTGTTTAGTAAATTGTAGAAATAAATAAAAATTAACTATAAAGGAATGGCACAGCTAAAAATAATTGATAGTATTATAATGTCTGAAATAATTGATAGTATTATAATGTCTGAAATAATTGATATATATCTTTGATCACATCACCGTGTGATATTTATAAAATTTATTATATTTAATATTACTTTTTCAAATATAAAAATACTTTAGTTAACAATATATATTAAATTTACTCATCAAAGATATTATAGATAAGCACATGAGTGGATTGACCATGTTCTTATAATACTTAATTTATGTGACAAATAAGGTATAAAAAATTGAAGAAAAATTAAATAGTCAATTGCTTCGACCAGTGTATGAAATTGATGGAATGAAATTACTAATTTTGTGAAATTAAGAACTATTAACTAAAAGAAGCTAACTTTTTGTGGTTGACTGTTTGCGTCAAACTAAAAAAGTCTTTGTGATTTTTGTGGTTTTTTTTTTTCTTCTTTCCGGCCTGTGGCTCTGTACCAACCAAGGCTATAGCTTCTGAAAAAGGTGGAGTTTGACCTTTGTTAAATTAAATTTCTGTGGCTATTTTGTATATGTATAATCCAAGAGTTGCGTAAATAAATTATTAAAAAATGGTAGACAAGACATTTTAGATAAATGGGACATTTTACAAAAAAAAAGTTATTGCAGCAACAGTTAAATAATTTAATATTGACTCTGCAATCATGTTTACACATTACATTTTAGATAGATCATATTTGTAGTTGCGGAGATCCATATTTTTTTTATTGTTAAATTGTATTTATATAATGAAGTATCAAATAATTTTAAAATTTTATTAAAAACCTTATAAAATTCATGGATTCAATATCTTTTTAATTCAACTGTTAAATTTATAAAAAAAGAAAAAAAGTTACTGAGTAACTAGTGCTAAACTACCACTATTTAGTTTGTTGCTAAAACTTCAGCTCAACCCTAGGGTTCACATTTTTCTAATGGTTTACTTATAAGATACGAAATGCTGATTAAGAAAAACTTATGAGATACGAAAACATATTTCTCAAACAAGAAATGAAGGATACAAGAATGACAATCAAACCAAATAATAATAATAATATCTGAAAAAAACAATTTAAAAATGAATTTGATTAGAATATACTAATTTATTATGTGGTTATAGTTTTAATTACGATAAAATTATTGATTTTTATAATAAATATTTTAAACTTCATATTATTGAGTTTCTAATATATAATTATGCGGTTTATCTCTTGATCACACAAATAACAATCTTCTTTTCTATATAATTTCTTAAAAAAAAAGGTACTTAATTTAAATTCCTAATTAGATATTCATAATATACAAATTTAGAATATAAAAAGAAAAATAGATTATCACAATCTCTTTCACAATTGACAACGTACGAAACTTGGATAAGCACCAAACTTGAACAAAAAAACATAGAGCAACCTGGAATTGCTTACGAGTGGCATTATTATTCTTAAATTGGTTGTATTCAATTTGAAGACTTTGCCAGATCATAAAATATTTATAGTGGCTTCTGTTAATCACAGGTAAGAGATTAACTTGTAATACTTTTGACCAAGAAAGGTCCAAAAAAACAACAATGAAAATTAAGACCAAACTACAACTGGATCAACCACCATTTTTCTCTTGTACACATGTTGTCTCTCATACTAGTATTTGTAGAAACCTTTACCTCGTGAGTGAGAAAACTGTTCAAGTCATTTTACTTTTTGATTATGCTTCTTTGTCAAACATGATCCATGTCATGCTGAAAACCAGCCTTTCTAGAACAAAGCTAACTATGAATATCATCTTAAAAAGCTATAAATAAATTTCATGTACTAATCAACCTCTGATTAAACAATTAACAACACACGTACTGTGGCAAAGTAAGATTTTTTTTAATTGGACTAGCTAGATGACAAAATCAGCTAATAAAAGTCTAAAATAAACACACAATATTAATATTAAAGAAAAGTCTTATTATCAAATGTGAATTTGTTCAGATATTATTTAATAAATATAATATTCTTTTTATATATCATAATTTTTTAATCTCAAGAAAAAAAAAGTACACATCACTTAAAAATAGAAAACAAAGATAGTTTCTAACTTTCCTACTAAATCCATCGAGAGATTTTTTAAAAACAAAAAGCATGAGGTTCCTAATAATATCCAAAAAGACATTGTTGCAAATATATATTTTGGAAGAATTTTCCTGATAATTTACTTTGATGAAACCACCTGCAAAGACTTTTCCTTTGGTTGAGGAACTATAATAGAAATAATTTTTTGTATAAAATCTCCCAAAATCTCTGATGGAACATAACTAAGAAAAATGAAGGAAATTGCTACTAAGAAACTTAGAAAAAAAAAAAAACGAAAATTATTATGACCAAGGATAATGGTAACTTCAAACTAAAGTCTATTGTGATTAGTATGTATGGTGTACATAAGCACATAGTTGAATATCTTGTTAACCAAGGAAAATTTTGCCACACTATGACTTGGCAATCTCAACTTGCTTATGTGTCTTGCTTCCATGTTTAAGATTGATAATACACTTTCTAGATACATATAACTTGGTGCACGTACCTATCGTAAGTTGTAGTAAATTAGTATATCATTCATGTGATGTACCATGAAATCATAAAATTACAAAATGTCAAATTATAGTTTTTTTATGGATGTTTTACATATCATACCTTTTGCATTTACTATGTTCTATAATAAAATAAATTATATATAGAACTTAACTAATCAGCAATGATTGTTTGTATTATTATTAAAATAATTATAGAAAACATTTAAAATATACTATTATGTTAAACTAGACTTAAATAAAAAGAAAGAAAAACAAGAAAAAATAAAGAAAGTTTTTCATTTAACTTTTTTTTTATTAATTTGAACTAATCAGTAAAAAAAATATTGAACCAATTATTTAACATAGGTGCGGATATTCTCTTGAAAGTTATTATTATGTATAAATTAGGAGAATTTTTTTATGCTCTATTTTGTCCATCATCTCCTCTTCCTTCCCTGTTAATTCTCTATCTCTCTTTGTTATAGTTTTATGTTCATTTTTATAATCATTTGAATAATATTTTGGATTTATTTATTTTACCTATCGATACCCTAACGTCTCAATGAAACAATATACTCGACAAGGAAGTCTACATGGAAAATTGTAAAAAGAATATTTTTGTTTATATAACAAATTGAAGCATGTGTTCATATATTAATTGTTCATATATTTTTGTTAACCAAGCATGTTTAAATGAAAGCATGTGTTCATATATTAATTCACCTATAAAATCATTGTACTGTATATTCCTTCTAACATAAGAACTGTCATATTCATTATAGCATAAAACCCTAGCCTTACTCTAGCTAGTAGTAGCCACGAACATTACAATATGGTTAAAATCGTTGAACACAAAGTTTGAAATAAGAGAGGGGAAAACGAAACGAGTTTCTAGATGGATGAAGGTTGTTGTAGGATAAGGTTTTATTGCAGCCAACTGCACGGCACTGGTATTTGGAAAATTGTTCCCTTCTTCTAGATTGCATGACGTCCACGGAAATTGGATATACAAAAGCAATCCAACAATAATAGTCCAACGTATTGTTTTTCATATTTTATGAAAATAAATTTCGTGATTGTGATAAGAATCTGTTCTGCATTAAGTGACAGAATCACTAAAAGTTATAGAAGTGAATTAGTGACAAGTAAAATACTTGCATGTAATTCAATGTTCATCACCATATCACCAACTAGCATTAGGGCAAATTTTTTTTTGGAATGATTATATATAAAAAAGGTTATTTAGAATAATTAGAAGCAGTCAGACAGATAGATCTTTCTATTCCCTATTAAGAAACCCGTTTTGTGTTTATTTTCCCTTGAGAACGTGCATCATGCATGTCTGCAACCTTTGACTTTAGTAATATACAAAGAGAAATCAAAGTTTAGTTTCGTATTTAAAATTTTAAATTTGCTTGGTTGTATGAAAATTGTTTCCACCACCATGAATCACGTTCTGAGATAGAATTTATTATCACACGAATCCCATTTAATGACAACAGCTAAATGACCTAAAAATTAAACAAACTGTGAGTTGTATACAAAATATGCTTAATAATGATAAATGAAATGTTAGCTTAAAACAAAGTTTCAATGTCAGGATTCAAGAGAAGAGAAGGTTGAAATCTTTCAAGCATATTTTAGGTTTGTTTTGTGGTGAGATGACAGGGAATATAGTTGTTTTTTAAGTTTTGGAATAACAAGAATTAACAAAGGAATTAAGCTTAACAAGAACCATTCTTGATTTAACAAAGAGATACAAACAACCAAAACCCAGATCAGATCACTTGCAAAAGAATTAATCAGCTTAATGTAAACTGTGATGAATCTCGAAGTGAACATGTCTTAAGTTAAACTAATCTAACGCAGATACTTGTTTTTTTTTTTTTTTTCAACAAACACGAATTTCTTATATATATGTATGTACCAAGAACTGAACAAATATAATTTACATACAGCAAAATGAAAAAGCAGCAAAAAGTAGTGTTATTCAATTGAAGCAGTGAACCAAAGGAGTTGGTTGTCTGATCTTCAAAAACTCTAAATCATTCTCCAATGGCGTCAAATTCAAATCAGGAAACAGAACCCTCTTGTTCTCAGCCTTGTGGTTCACGTTTGGTGAAGTATTATCAACAGTGTTGTGCATGGTTCCATTTGATGATGATGATGCTCTATGGCGTCTCATGTGTCCTCCCAAAGCTTGCCCTATGGCAAACTCCAAACCGCAGATGGAACACTCATGTGTCTTAGGCTTTGGTGGTGAGCCATGAAGCACTTGGTTATGCTCACTCTCTCCCATCATCAACCTAGGCTTCTTGTGACTCGCACGGTGCCCTCCCAAGGCTTGAAACGATGGAAACTGCCTCTTACACGTCTTGCACTCGAACACACGGTTGTTTGAAGAGTATGTGTTCTCAAATTCACCTCCTGCAGAAAGCAACATCAAGCAGTTGGCCATGGTTACACTATCAACTTCTCTTTCTCTCTTCATCATCACTAAATATGAGTTCTACTTCAAATATAATGGTTTGAAGGGGTGTCAGAAAATGGATATGATGAATGAAGCAAAAGGGTTACAATGAAAAGAAAAGAAAGGTGTGGAATGTGATATGAGACTTTTAAGAGTATGGTATACGTGATATTTATAAGGTTGGTTTTGTTTGCTAGATTTAGAGTTTTGGACACTGCTTCTGATTATAATATAGTTGACGTTTCTGAACATGCATGAGTAGTATTGTGTGACCTTGTACTATGTGACACACTGTGCTTGTGACTTTGAATTGAATAACTGTTGCGTAAGCAAGTACGATTGATGGAGCATTTAAAAAGCAATCCATTGAACTAGGGCTTTTTCTTTGACTAGTTGGATTGGTGTGAAAGAGTGAGCATAATAACAAGCTACATATTACAAGGGCTCGTGTTTACTCAACTAATTCGAGCTACCAAAAAATTTTTATAATATTTAAAATTCTTGGATGAAAGTTTGAAATGATAGTGAGTAGTTTAAAAAAAAGGGCTTCTAGATGGCAGCCACTATAAGATAGAATTGAAGTGTTGGTTGGACTGCGCGGTTTACTTGGAAAACTACTTATCTTCTAAACTCTGTCTGACCAAGAAAAATAGAATATTAACTCTAACGTGCTGCATCTGTCTTGCTCACCAACGTTCATACATTCATTGATTGGAGATTACAAATAAAATATTAATCATGTCTCCATCATAAGCATTTGCTTTCAACAAATTATTGATATAGCTCTCAATATTAATATAAATATATACATATATATATATATATATATATATATATTGTATGTTGTTTGTCCTGGTGACACCACTTTTAAATGAGAATTGAATAACAAATTATTAGCTGATTGTATTGAATATGATGGTCAAATGCCAGATAACTGAGACAAATCAGTGATACAACTTGTTCTTTTCTTCTTCTTTTTATAATGAGCAACATAAAATATTTATATATATAATAAATATATAAGGAATATTAGGAGTGTTCTAACCCATAAATAAGATAAAACTCTACAAATTTATGCAACATGTAATATAATTCTTGCTAATTAATGTGACAATCTCCCTGGTAAATGTTCCTCTGCGTACACTGGGAAGAAGAAATGTGCACTGCTGATGTGCCCTTATTTTGTCAAGGGATGCTCACCAAGGTCAAATTCTTTGAGGATATATGAAATGCAATTGCAGGTCTTGGTGATTAGAGATAAGACATAGACAGGACAAATAGCAAAGTCATACCCTGTAATTGCAGGGCATGGTCTGAATAGGAGGGCACATATAGGAATAAACTCCCTTGTCTTAAGCAAGCTGTATTTTGTGAAGGACACTATAGAGTTAGTGCTTTGAGGGCAAATTTTTAAGTCATACTCTGTAATAGCAGAACATGGTCTGTATGTTGTAGGAGGGTACATAGATTATCTATAAGAATAGTCTCACATGATTTACATCAGTTGTATTTTGTGGGGACACCAAATAATTTATGCTTAAAGAGCAAATTCTCAAAATTCTCAGATGTACATATGTTATAAAAGGACTACCGATTTTGATTTATAATACTTTAGCTGATAAAAAAGAACATATTTCTCTAGTGATATATCTTCATTTACTGCCAGCTATAATTCTTACTAGCATTGTTGCAGGAAATAACCCTCTTCCTCCTCATATTCGCTTTTACCGTGAGAAACTGCATCTACATCTTTGTCTTTATTCAAAGTGATCCAGCTTGTGTTGTCACATCATTTATCATTAGATAATCTTATCTCTTAGTCCCTATTAGATTAAAAATTTCATTCATTTATTGTCCGGTTGTATCTAGCTATACATTTAAATGTTCTTGTACATTAAGATCTATGTAAAATTAAAAAATTATACATATACATCAGATTTGACTCTTAAAAAATTAGTGGAGTGAAGTAAAGTTTGATATTTAACAAGTGGCAGGCATTAGCATTAACTTCTCCTTGAGATTAAAAAATAAAAACTGTCTTGATCTCCTTGACTTAAAAGGTCTTTTGCCTAAAGAAATAAATAAAGTAGAGAACATGCAGATTATAACTTAAAAGTCAAATCACATCCATTTCGAGTCACTGTTTTAATTTGTTTGGATAATGAAATTGAAAGTATAATTAACAGTACAACACGAGGGCGACACTTTAAGACCCCCGTAGCAAACCCTCCTTAAATTGCCTAACTAAAATATGTAAGGATAAGCAAATAATTGATACTATAACTGTAGGGTGTGCCAGGCCCATGCAACAGTGCAACACACGGACGACACTTGAAGACCCCAGTAGCAAGCTACTTATATGGATCTTCCCCTTCAAAAAATTAATTTAATATCGTGTGGACCATTGGCCCACATATCAGATATTAAACTGATAAGAACAGATACTACACTTGATCTTAGCCAAAAGGCCGAGAAAGGTATGATTTATGCAGAGGTGGAAGGTATGTTTTATAATACAACATCAGGTGATTGTTATCTATTATAATCTATGTGGGACTTAGGAATGACTCAATCCTATGTATCTAAAATAGTCTTATTGAAGAATCAGGCGCAAAAGAAACTACACCGCACGTATTACTACCCATCTGTATTCAGGTTAAAATGCACATGACAAATTCCTCATCCTCCCTGGCTTGGACAACTTACCTCACATTTTGTGTAATTGGTTGCAGCAAATGCCGTCAAAACACAACTTTTGCTAAGATAGAGAAAACGTCAAAGGCTTCTATTCATGTCAAAAATAGGACATTTCACCTTTTCTCTTTACATCCAAATCAAATGATTTTATGTGCAAGACACTGACACATAAACAAGAGTAGGAAACCTATGAAAGACTATTGCAAATGATCAATAGAATAGGGGAACAATATGGCGATATACTCTGCTAAAACAATTGGCTAAACCATTGATCCATGGTGAAATCTAAATTATAGACACACCATTAAATAGATAGTGGCTTATAACTGGTGCAAGATTACAAGATGTCTCTTGCCCCTCACCTCAAATAAGTAGTTTTTGCCTAATTGTAGTAGTTGCATGTTGCCCATCAAGTAAATTATGGGCATAACAATATCATATAACAGTTTGAATCGATTTTAGATAAACGCTCTTGAAACAAGCTGACACTGCAATACAACTAAATTTGTAAAATGTATCTCCTGATCACCAGTTTGACTGTCCACCATAGGACAAAAAGCTTAAAACTATATGGTATAAAAGGTGAATAACAAAATTGACCAGATTCATCAGTTGTGGCACAAAAAACCTTTTGCCTGTTTGCCTATAAACTTGCTTAGGAGCTCTAGGGCCGCAAGGTTTCACGATATCATTGCTCTAAACTGATATTACTGTCTTTGCTGAAAATTCTAACAACTTCGATAAATAATGCTTAGTTGCAGCAACATGATTCCAAAATGATACAGCTAGCCATACAGGCAGAGGAGTTTCCTTGCAGCACATCAAGCATATTGACATGATTTTCACTGGTGTAAAGTAAATTACTTGCTAGAAAGTCTATTATTTATAGCCATGGTTGAGTCCACTAACTAGTAGGTGTTTAGTTCCGTGTCCAAAGCTTTTGCCTCGTGTAAAAACGGTGGAAAAGTACATACTTATATTCCTGATTTCTTCTGTTTTCATTTTTTAGCAAAATACAGTGAACAAACAGTACATGGAATACAACAAGTCTATACTGTCTTGAAGCAAATTCACTTTCTAAAACCTAGACTACAGTTGCTATATATTGATGTAGGGTATAATAATAATAATCACAATAAAAACAATTTTACTTATTGGAGAACAATTGACCAAGTTTACCACCTGGCAACAAAGAAAAACTACCTCTACATAAAGACAAAAAACAAATATTAATAATTTCCCAAGCCACCCTCCAATTATTGCCTTCACTCTGCAGAAACCATGCATATGATATGCCTCAGTAAGGGAAACTGATTGGTTCTCTTTGAATGGCTTTCTGAACTAGCTCGGCCTGCTCCTTAAGGTGAACCTTGAGGAAACCAGTAGCTGTTGCTGCAGAAGGAGCACGACCAACATATTTAACATCTTCATAACCTCCCCTACCTACAGCCTTCATGGAAGTTATAAGCCGGGGTAAAATATATGTGTATCCACCCATGTTCATTGGCTCTTCTTGACACCACACAACCTCCGCATCTAGCAGAAACACAATAAAATATAGTGTAAAATAACTAATACAACAGTCATGAGATAAGTAAATTTGACTATCTAGCTGAGAAGTCACAAACAAGAAAAATTCACACACTAACAACAGTAATAGACACTCAAGCTTCAACGTGACAAAAATGAGAAATAGAATCGTTTTCAATAGACCATTTTGAAAAGACGTACTAGGATATCGTTTAAGCTCTCGTTGGACAAGATCATAAGGGAAAGGACAAAGCTGTTCCACCCTACATATTGCAACATCCTTTGCATCTTCCTTTGTACGCTGTTCATCAAGTTCATAGTAAACCTAAAAGGAATATAAGACATTGATAGTTATAAAAGCATATTAGAAAACAATGATAAGTCACAGATGTAAAACATATATAGTGATTGAAGCACTAAATAAAATTTACAAATACAGTTAACATAAAATCCAAACACATTACAACAGTAGTTCCAATCAGGATCACACACCTTTCCAGAGCAAAGTACTAAACGTCTGATACCCTCTTCAACATCTAAGTGATTATTTTGGTCTTTTATGAGGCGCTTAAATCTGGTTCCCTGTTTGTCAAAACCAGGGTGTCCTTGAACATCATCAAACTCAGATAAATTTGATCTGCAAACCTTACTACGAAGCAGGTTCTTAGGGGACATCACTATAAGAGGTTTACGGAATTCTCTATGTATCTGGAAGAAAACACAATGCAACAGTGAGAAAAAACAAGTACCAAAATTCAAATGACAAAACTAACATCAATTAGATCATGGTACCAACTACAAACCTGCCGCCGTAAAACATGGAAAAAATTTGCAGGAGTTGTAACATTCACAATCTGCCAATTACACTCCTGAATTTGTTTCCGAAGAGTAGGTTCCATCTCAGGAATAACATAAGGATGGTCATCAGCCATCTGCCAATAAATTATTAAGAGTTAAAAAAAACGTAAGATAAAAACTTCAAAAGCAAGCAACAAGAGACAATTATTCAGATTAAACAAAAAGCTCTTTTTGATGTCCTTCCTGAAGAGCACACATTCATAAAAGAGCACCTGAAGAAAGCGTTCAAGTCTTCCACTTGAATGCTCAGGTCCCTGCCCATCATAACCATGAGGAAGTAACACAACAAGCCCAGTCTGACGGAGCCACTTAGACTCACCAGAACTCAAGAAATTGTCAAATATAACTTGAGCTCCATTAGCAAAATCACCAAATTGAGCCTCCCAGATCACCAACGAATTAGGATTCTCCATTGAGTAACCCAATTCAAATCCAAGAACACCAAACTCGGAAAGTGAGCTGCATATTGCTTGAAAGATTAATTAGTTAACAGATTTATAGAAAACTATCTATCTTTTGTTAAACAGATTTACAGAAAACTACCTGTTACTAACAGTAAACATCTCTTCATTTTGATTCATTATGACATGGTCAAGGGGGCAATATCTCTCTCCAGTTATCTGATCATGAACTACAGCATGGCGATGACTGAATGTTCCCCTTTCAACGTCTTGACCACTTAACCGAACATGGTTTCCTTCAACAATCAATGTTGCAAAAGCAAGAGCCTCTGCAAATCCCCAGTCAATATCTTCCCCTGTTTCAACCATTTGGGAACGCTGTTCATAAATTCTCTTCACCGCTTTATGAGGAGTAAAATTTTCAGGTAACTGCGTGATTGCTTTCCCTACATTTTTCAAGATCTCTGGTTTCACACTGCACAGGATAGACCATAGACTTCAGCTTCTATACTACAACAGAAAAGACTCGAGCATCATTAATATTAATTTATCATACCCAGTGTTCCGGATGCGTGAAATTTGTTCTGGTGACTTGAAACCAGACCAATATGCTGAAAGCCAATCTCTTCTTTTTGGAACATAATATTTGCTAGCCAAAAACTCATCATTTAGAATTGACATGACCTTTCTATGTATCTTATCAACATCTTCTCGTGTCAGCTCCCCAGATTCCAAAAGTTTTTTTTGGTAGATCTCAAGAGCTGATGGATGGTTTCTGATGACCTAATATAGCCAAGAAAATTGAAAAAAACTGATGAAATAGTCAAAAGGAAACATGCACAGTAAAAGAGAAGAGCTAACCTTATACATTTTAGGCTGTGTGAAAGATGGTTCATCAATCTCGTTGTGGCCAAATCGACGGTAACAAACCAAGTCAACAACCACATCCGAATGGAAAGTTTGACGCCATTCAGCTGCAAGTTCACAGACATGAACCACAGCTTCCACATCATCACCATTCACATGAAAGATGGGAGCATTTAAGGATTTGGCAACATCAGTGCAATACTGTGAAGATCTTCCTGACTTGGGATCAGTGGTAAATGCAACTTGGTTGTTGAGCACAATGTGTATAGTCCCACCAGTAGTGTAATTTGGAAGAGCACTTAGATGAAGTGTTTCATAGACCACACCCTGTCCAGCAAAACTACCATCTCCATGAATCAAAACCCCCATGTTTTTCGTTCTGTTCTTATCATTCGAGTAATACTGCTTTGCTCGAGTTTTTCCAACAACAAGTGGGTTCACTGCTTCCAAGTGACTAGGATTTGCCACCAAAGAAAGATGTATCCTTTTCCCACCCCTTGTTGGTCGATCATAAGATGTTCCCAAGTGATATTTAACATCACCAGTTCCCGTGTAGAGTCCACCTTCATCCGCAGGTTGACCACCACTAAACTCACAAAAAATCTGACGAAGTGGCTTCCGAACTACATTGCCCAAAACATTCAATCTTCCCCTATGTGCCATTCCCATAACAATACTCTCAACACCAAGATCAGAAGCCCGATCAATCATTTCTTTCATACCAGGAATGATACTCTCTCCCCCTTCAAGCCCAAACCTCTTTGCAGATGCCCACTTGGTGGCCAAGAAATTTTCAAAAAGTGTACTCCAAGCAAGCCTATCAAATATAACCTCACGACGCTCCCGATTATACTGTGTAGGTGTAAGGGTCTCAATCCTATCCCTAAGCCAATTACACTTCTCACGATCCGGTATGTGCATGTACTCATACCCAATGCTTCCACAGTAGGCTTGCTCAAGGCGTGTCAAAATGGACCTAAGAGTCTGCACAGGACGATTCTCAGACAAAAATCCAGACATCTTCCACACCCCCAGAAAGAATTCCCTGTCAAGATCAGCCTCAGTGAATCCATAAAAGGCAAGGTCCAACACATCAGGGACTTTCCGTTCTTCCAGACCCAAAGGATCAAGCTTGGCTTTCATGTGGCCATTAACCTGGTAGGCTCTCACCAGCAACAGCAACTGCATACTCTCCTGGATTGTTTGTCCAGAAATTCCAGGGGAGGTGGAAGCCTGACCCACAAAGTTCCTGAAGAAATTGTCCCAGGACTCATCAACACTGTTTGGATCAGCTTCCCATGCCCTTTGAAGCTCCTCTAAATATACACTACTTGTCCCATCCAAGAAGTTGTCTGTCAACTTAGAAAGGGGCACTGGGCGAGGCACAGGAGCAGTTTGCTCTTTGGATTTGAAAACTGTGGTGTGGAAGTTTCTAATTCTACTTGTTGATGGGGTGGTCCTTGTGGCACAATACAGTGCTCCACCTCCATAGAGATTTCTCCTAATTGCATCATGCTTTGCTATGCTGGAAGCAACTCTAAGCCATGCCATAACTCTCTCACCTCCACACTCTGAACAATCAATCAAGAATATCTATCACCAATAACAGTATCTACTTCAACACTGCCTTAAGTCTTCATGCATCACCCTTTCCTATCAATTACCAAACTAACCAACAAAGGCACTAGTTCAACAGGAGATTGACAGGAAAGAGCTAATGATCTAAATCAGATATTCCACAAGTGTGGCAGCAAGGCAATCACTCACTCACAATGAAGATTGTTTAGAAATTTCTGTCCTGAGATTGAAGAATGCGCCTTCCTAGAAGAGTGTAATAAAATTACTGACAATACCAACACTGAAACTATAAAACCAAAATCACTACTGAGAAATTAAAGCACACATAGAATGAAGTGAATGAGATCGTACCACAGTTACAGGGAGAGAAAAAGAGAGATTGAGATGAATAGTGGACATTTTTTTTGGTGGTAATGAATGGAGTTTTGAACTTTTAAATTAATGGCCAATTAACTGTTTGTTTCCAGAATATGCTGATGCTCATGCAGTGCATCCATTTTTCTATCTCATCTTTCTTACTTTCTCATTATGGGTCCTCAGTCCCACCAATATTTAGTATATAATACTTTTTTTCTGAGTATTTTCTCCCACTTTCTAGAGCCCGCTTTGAAATGTTGACGTGTTGGTACTTGTTGATAAGGTTACATTTTCCTTTCTTTTTTTTCTCCCTCTCTTTTTCAGTTAGGTTTGAAAATACTGCAAATTTATTTCAAATATTTCCTCATCCCAATACTCTCTATGCACACAAAGAAAAGAAGAGAATGATCTGACCTTTTATATTAGTATTGATGTTCTTTTTTTTTAAGTTTAAGGTATACTGAAATATAATACCTATAATCAGTTAAAATTATAAGTAAAATGAAACAAATCTCTCAATAATATTGTATGAAAATAGTGATTAACACCTTATGAGTAAATTATATATATGTTCCTATAAATATACTCCCAAAGTCCTTTATAAAAAATGTCGAAAAGTAATATTAATAAACATTGCTTTATCTTAACGTACGTTAGTTACTACAAAATTTGTAATCTTATTTCATTATAAGGACTAAGTATTCTTGATTCTTCAGGTAAATAGCTGTATTCAGTCTTCAAATGATATTGGACTTTTCTCATGAAAAACCTGAGAAAAAAGTAAATTAAGAGTGATTAAATAAATCATCACTTCAATTGTTTAAGTCAAATACCCCAAGAATAAATTTCAGATTTATGATGCTATTAAGATTAATTAGTAAGTGCTAATTTTTTAAATATTTACTATCAACATGAAAAAGGTGTTAAAATGTTTCAAAATAATTTTTATTTTTTTAAACTATAAAGTAATAAGGGTGGGGGAAAATTATTCCTAAAATATTTTTTCTTATTGAAACAAGCTAACTGCATCAAAAAAATTCTACCATATTTAACACATTTTCTCAATTTTCAATTTTATTTCAATTTTAGATAGTTCACTTGCTCCCTTGTTCATATTCCTTATAATATCTCTATGTTTGACTTACTATCAAATATAATTAACTAAAAACTGGTTAGATTCAAATTAAATAAATCAACTGCAAAAATAAAGTCACATTTAAATGAACTAAAAACCAAGTAACATCTAGATTTACTAAACATTAAACTTCTTTTAAATTAACTACAATTAATTAAATAAATAAAAAAATTATTTGAATCAACTAAAACTCACATTTAAAACTAGTAAAGTCACATTTTATTAATCTATGGTATAACCGAAAAGGGTCTCATTCAAAATAAAATTTTAAACATTAATTGCAGGACTTTACCCCAAAGGAGTCCTTCCAGAAATTCTCGAAGGCCTAGGCTGAACCCAGGCCTAAGAGGGGGTTTGGAAATAGTTTTCAACCAGCAATAGACGCGCCTCGGTTAGAACCTCACTAGCTGCGTCATTGCCCCAAGCGCAAAGATGCTTATTGCTGTATACGAGCACTGCATTTATATTAACTTCTATATATTCTATTCACGACTTAGTCTATGTGGGACTTCAGACAGGATTTCCACAAGTTGAACTAACCAGGATTTTTCGTCAACATTAAGCATTTTTCCAACCGTCCGTGTATGTGACTAGGTATCATCTCTTTCCTCTTACTGATAAACATGGTTTTAACCATATTCAACAGATTCATCAGCTAGATATGTCTCCTGTTCCCATGGCTTAGGGCAGTGACTTTCAAAATTTTTGTTAGTATACACATCAGGAAACAACAAAAGTTATGAAACTGATGGAAAATATAAAATCACCGTAGAAGTCAATCAGCATAATTGAATGATATCTGTGGATTTAACCAGATTTTTTACTCTAGTTTCTCTTGCATTGCTTCTCTAGGTTTTTCTAGGTCAGAATCAAACGGGCGCTTTAAATAACCTGTTTTTGTTTTTTGATTGTTTGGTGATGGTTATTGAGTTATTTAGGCTATTGCTTTAATTATTGACTTTCAGTTAGGTGTCTTAAAATGTTTCATGCGAGAGTTGTGGTGTTTCTTGTGACAGCAGTTGGAGTTTTATTTGCACCTTGGGTATCTGATGGTCAACATACTCTATATGAGGTTAGATGTTGTGTTGCATACATTCTGCTCATGTGATTGTCATATGTATGATGTTTGTGTATGATCATATGACCAATGTTTTGGTTATTTGTTCTGGTATCTTAATGCCATCAACATTTTAATTGTCTTTCAGAAGTAACAAGATTAAAGTAAAATCAACTTCGGAAGATAGGAGTGAACTACTTAGATGTTTTTCATTGTGCTTCCTCAGCTACCCTCTGAATTTTTTTGGTTATCCATATTCATATTAAAAGAACTGATATCTCCATTACAGGTTTATATTATACCTTCTGAAATAATTCATTCCCTTCTCAATTCTCAAACTATTGAAGATGACACCACTTCCCCTACGTTAACTTATTTATCTCTAGCTAACTGATGACATAACTGTCTTCACTAATTTCCCCCTCCGTCTCTCCCAACTTCTAAAAGGACCATACGTCATGAACAGTTAATAAAAGAAGCATCAGTGGATCAGAGTTCCCAGAACCTCTATGAAGAGCATTTTCTTCTATTTACCATGTATTTTAACATTGGTTTTATTTATACTGATTACGGTGTTATATTTGCGATTTATTTCTTTTCAGAAATGTCAGTATATCCTTTGTCATACTAATTTCATTGAAACAATAGTAAAGCAAATATGTAGTTGTAAAATCAACCATGTCAGTGTAGATGTCCGAGTCTTTGCGTATAAAGCCCCTAATATCACAATAAGTGAGTGAAAAACATGACGTTTCTACTCGAGTAAGAATGTTGTAAAGAATTTAGTTGCAATGAGTAGCTTGGTGATGTGAATCTTGGTTTGTTTCTGTATGTTCATTTTTTTTTTTCATATATTTTGTAATAGAAATTGGCATGCTTTTTCTGACATTACGCCTCTCCTGAGATGGTCTTTCTACAGATGCAACAAAACATCCTGCATATTTCACTTTTGGCTATGATTCCAGGAGCAAATAGTTGTTGGGTTCTATTAGTTGTTTTCAGTGTCAGGGTGGAGCATCATCTTGCTTCCGTTTGTCTCCAAGTTAAGTGCAAGCCCTTTAGTATATTGGTTGTTGCCTGAAAACTTGAGATTTTCTAAGGGGAGTTTTATTTTTCTACTGAGTTATTTCGCGATTGGTTGAGCTAACTTGTTCTTATTTTGTTACAAACTGCTGAATTACCAAAAAATTCTGAGGATAACCCTAACAATACCTAATCTTTTTCATCAATTGGGCTCCATCAAATGTTGGTAACTGTGGATAACTAAATATAAATATCAACTTTACTAAAATTTTAAATAAATGGATCAATACTTTTTTTCTGGTGAAAAAAATGGATCAACATTTTAGATTTTGTATCCAAAATTTATTTTTTAATAGAGGTTTTAAAAAATATATCTAGCTAAAAATTCATTCTGACGAGCAATTTTGATCTTGGACTGCATTGATATTGGGAATTAAAAATCTCAACTGTTTGCATCCATTTTATATCAAACAAAGCTCAGAAAGCGATTCTTGCAAGGTACTTTCAGCTACTTTTGTCGTGGTTTAAAAGGAGAAAAAGAATGGTTCTTTTAGTCGTTCTAACAAAAACAAGCATAAACCACTCTATTAGGGTGACTAACACAATTTAAAAGATTGGGGATTAGACAATGATTTTACATGCATAAACATTTTAATTTTTCTAAGAAACTGGGTTCAACCTTCCGAACCAGACCATCTCGCTGTGGGAAAAAATATTGCAAGATTGCAGATGGAAATAGCAAGAGTTTTCCATTTTGCTTCCAAGTGAAAACATTCTTATGTTTGCCTCTAGATTCCTAAGTCAGCAACAACAAAAAGCAATTGGACCGATATTTTGCAAATGATCAAGCTGTTGTGATAATCTATCCCCATCTAATCAAGATATCCTTTTAAAGAGTCAAACTACAAATGAAAGAGGAAAGTGAAGCAAATTAACTAGTCACAATAAATTCCACCAACTCATGAGCAAAGAATTTAAAATATTAACTTTAAAACACGACATCTGCGGCTGGGAGATACGGAGGGTCAAATACATGCTCCCACTAATATGTCATTAGAATAACATTAGCACCAGATGAGTGCTATTGCAGAAATCTGCACCACTTGCTGCAGATACTGATTCTTTTCATGAACCGCAGCAAGCCGACTTTTGAGCAGGTTGGCCACCACCGGCTGCCTGGTCAGGTTGGTTAATCTTGATGGTCTGAGGCTGAATCAACAGAGAAGAGATTATCAATGCTCGGCAATCCGGAAAAAGCCACACAGCTATTCACTTATTTTGAAAGTTAGCATTAAGAAAATCCCAAATACTTCCTAATAATTATTTTCCTTCAGGTACTTGGTTGGTACACACACTGGCAAAATGTTAGTCTTTAAGAAGGGATGCATATCTCTGGCGAAAAGGAAAAACAAAGGACATAGAGAAAAGAGTAGACAAATTACCTCAGCTCTTGAATCTGTGTCTGCAAGCCTTTGCTTGATATCTCTTGCTATTGAAAAGAAAACCTCTTCCACATTCATGTTGGTTTTTGCACTCTGCATGTTTTCTTTGATATAAATGTAACGAAATTACATATAACTGTAATGAAATTGTTATTGTCACTCACAGTTTCAAAGAATTTGATACCATACTCATCAGCAAGTGCTTGACCTTTGGAGGTAGGTACAGCCTACAGGATAAAGGAAAAACTTTAGTTTGTATCAAAATTCAGACAAGGAGATTGCTTAATCTCATATCAGTAAACAAATACGGCTTGGAGAGAACGGAGTCAAAAATGCCATGGCTTCTCAGTCAACTAATTTCAAACCTTCGCCAACTAAGGATGTAAAACCTAAATCAAAAAGCACCGCACGATGTACATACCCTTTTACTTTCATCCATATCAGCCTTGTTGCCAACAAGTATCTTGTTTACATTGTCAGAAGCATGTTGTTCAATATTGCGAATCCAATTCCTAATATCTGGATAACAGTAAACAAGCTACATTGGAAATCAAAAGATGGGCAGAACAAATGAAGTAAATTTATTGGGTCAAATAAAGCTGAAATGAAGTCTACAATCCTCAGACATCAGTGCATAAATACATCAAAAGAATGTCATTCATTGAAATATCTTTTAACTTCCAACAAAACCAGGTCAGGGAAAGGACATTACTATTGAAAGATGCTTCATCAGTAACATCATAAACCAGCAAGATACCCATGGCTCCACGGTAATAAGCTGCAACAGCATGTAACATAGTAAGACAAGTCTTCCTTTCATCAAAGAAATGGAGCATGCAATAAAATTTTATTTATCCATAGCATTTAAAATCAAGTAAGAATTGAACCTAATCGTGTCCTTTTATGGAAGTATAACACAAGCCAGTGTGCACTTTAGATTTATGGTCCATGAATTAAATCACTAATCCTTCAAAACGTATAACTTCCACTCAAAAGATTTATTTTTTTACGAATAACAACTTCTCAAAACCTAATTGAGTTACTGACAATACTCATAAAAACTATTTTGCTTAAAATTTTCATTTTTATCAATCACAGCTGAAATACTTCAACCAACTTGCACAGGGAATGCATGCAAAATATGATATAATTACCTAACAAGAACACAGCTCCCAATTATGAATTCACAGCAAGGTTACACAAGACAAATCCATACCTGTGGTGATAGTTCGAAATCGCTCTTGACCAGCAGTATCCCAGATTTGTAACTTAATCCGTTTGCCGTCCAGTTCAATGGTTCTTATCTTAAAATCGATTCTGCCACGGATTATTATTATAATAAATAAGATTTTATTTTCAACAACTAAAAATTGTCCATATTAAAAATGACATTCACTAAGCACTAAGCAATGCTTCCAAAAACAACTAAAGCAGAAACAGAAGAAGCATTACAGACAAAATAGTGAACAGATAAATGTAAGCATATGGAAACAAGACAACAACATTTCAGAAGGTATTATACTAACCCAATGGTGGTGATAAAACTGGTTGTGAATGAACCGTCAGAAAATCTCAAAAGCAGACAACTCTTCCCCACACCTACAATCATTTAGAGTCAAAACGACGACGTAGAGTTGAGAAAGGGAGAAAAAGGAAAGAGAATTGTTGAATCGAGGAATTATGAGAAAGCGAAGGGAAAGGGGGAATAACGAACCGCTGTCGCCGATAAGAAGAAGCTTGATGAGGTAATCGTAATCGGCGCGAGCTCTGGCGGGCGCTGCGGCCATGGCGGAGTGAGAAAAAATGCCCTAATTTGCAGAAGAGGGATCGGAAGGGGAAATGGTTAAGCGGTGGAAGACATGGAAAGGGATCCAACACCGAATACCTTTGCGTTCTCTTTCTCTCTCTCTGCGCCTATCATATCATCCCGTTACGTTCTGCCACCACACTGCTTCTCTCATGCTCCCGCCCACACTCTATTCTTCCCTCCCTCACTCTCTTCCTTCTCTCTTCTTCTTCATTTTTACCCCTAAAAACTGTTATATTTATTTACGTAATTAAGTGTGAAATTTTTTAACTTAGTTACGCTCAATTAAAAACTATTTTATTGGGTAAATTGCTTTCTTGTTAATTTCAAGTTATTCTTAGTTTAATTAAAAATGCATTTGTAATATAGATTTAATTCAGTCTTTAGGATGGCTGTTTGAATATAATTTTCCTTGTTTGCTGATGATCTTTGGATAGAGCTAAAAGATGTATAGAGCTTAAAAAAAGTATAAAAAAAAAAAACGCAAAACTTGATTCATAGCGTGATTTAACCAAAAATATAATTCCAAATGCAGAAGTAATTGCTTTTTGAGTACCACTTCCTTAACATTAATTAAAAAATATAAGAAACGTGCTTTTAAGTATGTTTTTAAAGTAAAATTTTTGATCCACTATATAATCGTAATGAAATCCCGATTTTTTCCATTTTGAAATTTCAAACACCATTTAGCAGTACCTGCTTATAAAGAATCTTTTATATCATCATTAAATCGTGTAAAATAACTTTGTTAATTTTACATTAATTATCAACTATCACAAAAGGGCAGCAAGAGTATTTTTTACATGATTGATACTATAAATTCTTTATACTAAATAAGATATCTAAGTGTATATAATTAAAATGAAACATTTAACAAAAAAAAATACTCAAATCCTATTTTCAATATATTTTTTACCATATTTATTTGGGATTTTTTTTTTTAAATTTGAAAATTAAGAAGAAAAGGTGCAATCAAGTTATTTTAAAAAAAAAATAATGATCAATTTAACCAATCATTACAATCTTAAGATTAAGTTGAGTAATAATTTATCATTACCACAAATCATTTTGCAGTGATATTTATTTTAGGGATTCAATGATAAAGACTATTTTATTTTAAGGACCAGTTTAGCTAACTGTTACAAATTTAAATAAATAATGATTTGAATTGCTTTAATTTTGTTCACCAAAGCCAAACATTGTGTAAAACTAATGTTACTACTATATACCATGACAACAGACATTAAATACTTCTACAATTATTTTCATATTACCAGTATAATAAAATTAAAAACATATTGCTAACAAATTTTAATTCAATCTTTAATGAATTTACACCACCAATCTCTCATCTAATCACAAAGCAGTATGTAGAGAAATAATTTGTAAATATTATACAAACGATAGTTTTTTAGGAATAAACTTAAATGTGTTGTATCAAATACTTTCGATATTGTTCTTCAATCCAAATACAGTTTTATGTTACTACTCTACGTAACAAAAACTTGCATAAAATGTTAGCATATAGATTGTAAAGGTAAAACTTCTATTTTTATTAGATATCAACACCCAAATATAAAATTGTGTTAAGTTTTCTCTTCCTCTTTATTCATTGACAATGCAAACCAATACATCCTTATTAAACAATGTTCAAAGAATGATACACTATAAGAGAACTAAATTTATATTTAAGAGAATAAAACCACTAAGACTGTTCCTAGCAACTTAATTTGCTTTATTAGCCACCCAATTTCAACCTGCAAAGTAATTAAAGCACTTTCAGAAGAATTTAGACAAAAACAAAGTAAAATACTATACAATCATGATAATGATTATGCAATATACAGGAAGGTAAAATTTGTGACAGTAGAAAAGGGTGAAGTAGCTCTCAAGAAACCAAATACACAATATGAAGCAGTGACATTTTTATGCTATATTCTCTGGACAGGTTTCAGTAATAAGATTACAAAGATTAGTAAATATTACAATATTGAGTTCTAGTTTGTGATGAACTCATGAACACAAACCCAAACAGCACACTCAAGTTTCTTTGCAGATCGCAGTAAAACTCAACCCCCCAGATTGCAGTCTCCTGCTTGGTGGAATAAATCGTAGCTCACTGTTCCACCAACTTCCATTTTTCCACCTACATAATCACTCCCTGCAAAAGAAACACAGTAATAATAGGACCAATCTTGAGGCTCATCTGCTACAATAGAAATATATAACCCCTTTTCAGATTTTAACTGGTAAAAAAATTTATTTTTATTTTTTCGCAAGTGTTTATAGAGAAATTGATTGATTCAATAAAGATTTCTGATGAAGAATCAATTGAAGGAAAAAGGCACAAGATGTTGCATACTTGAGTTTGACAGCACCTCGTTAAAAACAGACACATCACTCAAATTTCTCGTGGATTTCAAACTGCCATCTGAGGGGAACATGGAATACGGTTTGTTGGAATCAGGGTTCAAGTACTGCAAGTCAGAGTACACTTGAGGGTTCTGAAAGCACAGCTTTTCAGCCCCTCCAGAAGTTGTTATGTTATGTTGAGACTGAAACTCTTCAGGTTTTGTCTTCTTATCCTTAGAATCAACCTCAGTGTCCACTTCTGATTCAGTGTTGCTAGGAGCCACATGTTGCAGTTTTCTTTTGGATCGAGCACGCCTATTCTGAAACCAATTGTACACATTTGTTTCAGAAATTTGGCCATGGTGGCCCAGTTCAGCAGTGATCTCCTTGATTTTTTCCTTGCTTGGAGTTCCATTTCCCTGATCAAATATACGTTCAAGAATCTGAAGCTGCATAGGTGTAGGCGTCCACCTTTGTCTGGATGTTATCTTGTGTCCACCAGATGTCATCAAAGGATCACAGTACAGGTTTCCCAATCTAACCCCTGATGAAGAAAACAAACCAAAACATCAATATTTTCTGCAGATAATGCTGGATCTTTGCTAACAAATGTCATTTTTTAATATGTCAATCTCAATAGTACATTCAATTGGACGAGATTCAGAAACTTTTGCTGTTCCATCCAGCAAAAATTAGTTGGAAATTTACTGCACAACTTTTTGTCAAAGCAAAATGCAAGGAAAAGAATCAACATTCAAAAATTCCCTTTTCAAATAGTTGTCACTTTAAATGATCTCTATTAAGTGTGATAGATAATATTACTGGAATGAACAGAAAATACAAGAAAAAGAATTAGTGGTTCCTTAAAGAAACATGTAATTATAACATATTATTCAAACATTTCTAGAGATACTAAATGAAAAAGATACACGTAATATCTTAAAGCATGAAAGGTATGGTTATTGGCTATGATTACAAATTTGAAATCCAATGTGCCCTGTGTGTAGGGGAAAAGGTATGGCTCATATTTTGCCCTGTCATTTTCCAATTTGTTGAAACAGGCTGGCTTAAATAGTAGAAAGTGGAAATACCTAATAATACTAATAATAAAAATAATAGTAGCAGTAGTTGTACGTTGATACCTGGAATCCCATGAAACATTATTTAGATAAAATCAAACTCAGAAAAATGGTGAAAACCTTATCAGTCAAAGCTTTTTCATTTAACAAGAAACATAGTTGATAATTCTTACACAAACAAAAAAATAATAATGGTAAGAAATAGGGACCTGCAAGATCCTGTTGTGCTGAGAGTGTTCTGTGCATCTCAATGAGTTGGTCACAGATGGTACCATAAACGGCAATTTGTTTCCTGAGAGTTTCCAACTGCTCATCGGTCATGACTTTGACATACATGAGTTCTCCGTTGGCATCGACATTGACATTGTTGTTCCCACTCTGCTGCTGCCACCTCTGCAGCTGTTTCTGCAATTCCACCACGTTCACCATCTCTTTCTTTCTCTTCTGCTTTGTCCCTCTCTCTCTCTGTGTGACGATGATTGTGCTCTGAATTGTTGATTTGATGAAGAGAGAGAATGAGAAAGAGAAGTCCACAAAGGATGTCAGAAAAGCAGAAAGTGCGAGAAACAGACAAAAGACACAAACATTTTAAACGATAAACTTTATCCTCTTTAACGCTGTGCCACATGTGACTCCTTAATTGTTCTTTATATTATTTTTGCGGTGCCTACTTATTATAACATTTTTTTGTAATATAAAAATGCAAAAAAAAAATGAAATAACATGAATAATATTATTGACAGAGGTAAAATCTAGTACAGTAGAACAACGTTATTCAAATCAAATTCCATGTTTAGACCTAAATTCTGTAGCTTTTGTTTGGACCACTTGATGAGTGTCCTAGAATCTGCAACATGAGTGTTTTTCTTAGCAATTTTATCTGAGCACTTTTCCAAATATGATTATTTTTTATATTTGAGTTTGTTCAGATATTATAGCGCGACGCAGTTTTTCTGGCTTCTAAATTTATAAAAGTTTTTAAATAGTTTAAAATTCAATTTTAGTATTATTGTAGAGTAACTATGATCAGTGCCGATAAACTTAAAAAGACTTTTTTTCCTATTCTGATGCAACTTTTTCTTTGAATAGGAAAAAATATATTTTTATTCTTTGACACGATTTGATTATCAAAATATCGTGCTATCATGATTTTATCTAACTTAAATTAATTTCACAGTTTACATTAAAATCGAGAGATTTTATTTTAAATTAAATTAAATTGTACACGATTTTATTTAATCTAAATTAATTTCACCTTTTATACTAAAATTATGAAATTTTATTTTGAATGAAATAAAATTATGTTATTATGATACGATTTTTTCGTAATTAAATCGTATTAACATTTATCGAGAATAAAAAAGTTTTTTGACTATTTTAAAATTTTTGTGAAAAAATTACACTAGAATGAAAAAAAAAAAAAATCAAACTTAAGACGTGATATTTGATACTATGGCATACAAAAATATTACACTGATATTTTTTTTTTATCTGAGACATAATTTGAATGAGTTTTAAGTTTATTTTTATAAAAGTTAACAGATTATTATACATAACTGGTGAGTAGATGGTAGTGTTAAAATTGAAAAATAAATTTTTAACAGGCTATTAACTATTTATTCATGGGTAGTTTTATTTATTAAAAATATTTAACTTTTAATTTTATAGAAACGTATAGGTATAATCTTAATCATTATTTTTATTCTGTTAAATCACACGTGAGATATAAGAACTAAAAAAACATAATCTATATAACAAATAGAGATTTAATGAAAATTACAAAACTAAATTTATTAATTTTTGGGACCAAAGAATATTTAAATTAAAAATAAAACTTTCAAATATTAATCGAATAAGACTTTTGTTCTGACATTGATAATAGTACTGGATTATTCAGGGTTATTTTCAAACTCTCACAAAGATTTTCATGAATAATTAAGGATTTTTTTTTTTTTTGGATGGTGAATTGGGAAACATATTTATCTGGCATAAGTTTTAAGAAGTGCTTCCGAAAATAGTTAATTTTTAGAAATAGAAATTATTTTCACATTTTACTTGCATGATGAAAGTGGGTATAGACAGTATTTTCATATACTTTTATTTTTTAATTAAATAAATGTTATATTTTCTATAACTTAGATAACTATATCATTAGTATAATTTTTATTTTTTTATGTAATATTAAATGCGAGTCAAACTTAATAAGACATGTGGTGAAGCGTGTTCCCACAACACAGATAGATATATTTTACAATATTAGAAGGATAGGATCTCTCACCTACTATTTAAGTTGCAAATCTAGATATATTAAATAAAAGATAATTATATTATTATCAAGGGGTCCATAGCTCAGTGGTAGAGCATTTGACTGCAGATCAAGAGGTCACCGGTTCGAACCCGGTTGGGCCCTTTTTTTTTAACATTAATTTTTCAGTGTTATATACTGATCACATTTTTATTCACTTTTGTGTCAATTAATTTTCCGTAGTTACATAGATTCTATGCATTCTCCACCGTATCAATCTAATCACAATCTTAAGAGTACAAGTACAACCAATATAAAACCAAAAATAAAGAAAATAGTACCAAACATTCATTTTTCAGTGTTATATAGTGATCACATTTTTATTCACTTTTGTGTCAATTAATTTTCCGTAGTTACATAGATTCTATACATTCTCCACCTTATCAATCTAATCACGATCTTAAGAGTACAAGTACAACCAATATAAAACCAAAAATAAAGAAACTAGTACCAACAAATTTAGAGGAATTGAGGATACTATTAAACCAACTTCAGAAACAGGATAATTAGGGGGTGAAACATCTGCTTTAGTGCTTAATTTGAAATAACGATTTTCATAACTCCTACTGTTGAGATATTCTAGAATACTCTAACATTGTTGTGACAATCTTTCGTTTCGTGATTGACTACAAGAGGCATGTATTGAAACATTTGTGACAACGATCAATAAAATAATAGATAAAGGGATCAATTATCTCGTTCTAATTCTTTCATTCATCGGAGTTCTACACATGGAGTTCTACACATGAACAGGCTTTCCTCCTCCCCAATAATTAGAGTAATGTATTGTTCAAATTCTCTTGATGAACAAGCATGATCTGTCGCTGCAATTTTGTTGCATAGCATTTGAAGAACTTTTAGTATCTTTTCTTAGGAAAGTGAAAGGGCATACGAAACAAATTATTCGTGTTTTGAGAACAAGATTGGGTCACACCCTTAAATGTTTACTTTATACTATTTTAAAGTCTATCCACTCTCCTGAGTAACTAATCAATTTCGCTGTTAATGTGGACATTGAGTGCAGCACAACCAATGACATCAAATTGCATGTAGATATAACCAACTTAAGAAAAATGTTAATTAGCTACGTTGACTCGTAGGGCAAAAATACTTGAAGCCGCCACGAGAAAGCCTCTGAATTCCGAAGGTCACTCTTTACTTTTTGGGCATATCGCTCCAACGTATGTGCATTCTCATTTATGGTATCACTAGATATTGTATCTTCAGCTAATCTGACAGCTGCCATGTGAGATAATTGAAAGTTTTCCCCCATTAGCTGTAGCTTCCTACATGTTTCGGCCTCGCCAAACATCATGAGGGAAACCAACAAAGATTTCAGCTCACGTCTAGCTTCCACTGTTAGGGACATGCCTTTCAAATGCTCCACCAAGGCCATCTCCTCATCAGGACTACAATAGGGAATAAAAAACTATTACTTCACAAGATAAGTGGCGACTCATGATTAACAAAAAACACTAGTAGAGGAATAGTGACAGGAGGAAACAATAATTTATCGTATCAAGATACCTCCCAGGACGGATTTTTCCTCTTTTCTTCTGACGTCTAGCGTCTCTTGCCTTGCTAGTAGCAGTTGAGCTAAATGAAGCAGCAGAACTTTTCCTGGTTCTGTTGATGAAATGAGGCACACAAACGAAACTTCAGACACCCAAAGTACAACCTGTGCTATTTTTAGTGTGAAAAGAAAGTATGGTTCAATCTTGTCATTATTTAATAAGATAGAAAGGATTGGGTATTGTTTACAATTCACTTTTAAGAAAATGAGTCATAAAGAGTAACTCAATCATGGACACAGTTGCTGTCCAGTCAAATAAAATGTAACACTACAAAGAGAGTTTAGAACCATAAATGTGGTAAGATGGAAAAAAAATGTGCTTGAATGTAATAATAATTCTGTAACCCCCGGGATGCGGTGGGAAAAGAAATGTCAAACTTCACTCCAAAACAACAGAGTCACTTATTTGTCATTATACATGAACATGAAATAAAAAGTTATCACAAATATTATGCGGTAGATACTACAGTTGTAAAAACTATAATAGCACACTGCTACATTTTGCACCAGCTTTGTAGACAGCATATTATTCATTTTATGCAAGGAAGATTAATTGAGTATCATGGCTGATTGGTTAAGTTCGTTTTAACGTGTTAAAAACCTCAAATGCTAAAATGCATCCTTAAAGTCAAGGAAAACTGATTCAGAGTATATACGAAAGGCACGTTAAACTAACATGCTAAAACTGGCAAATTACAGAGATATATGCGACCAAGGAAAATACATACCCCGTGGTGTATGCACTCATTCCACTAAAATTACTGCTAGCTTCAGAAGCAGCATCATCCTCGAGATCACTTGCTGCACGTTCCTCTGACTGGAGCTTTGCTGCAAGAAGTAGTCTTCTCTGTCGAACAGCCAGGTAACGAGCCAAGTACTTCCCCACTTTCTCTAAGCCTTCCTCGTATTCACCAGTAAGTGTGCTTGCACATTCCAAAGATGCATTCTTCACTGTTTCAAATAAATCCTCTCTTCTGTGCATAAAAACAACCCTCAAAGCCTCCTCCCAGTCCCTTGCAGTAATCAACAAATTAACACCAGTGTTAACATCTCCACAGTACTCCAGGGCAATTTTGGCAGCCTCCCCAGGTTTACCAAGTGCTTGAAGTTCTTCACAGAGCTCATTGGCAATACACAGCATCTGATCCTTTCCCAGATTAAGTAACCCAGCAACTGTAAGCACCCCACTCCAGTTACTGATAGCTCGATAAGACTTCATAGCTTTATCCAGATTGAAACAGGATAAGTAAATTGTAGCGGCATCTTCAAAGCATTTTTCATCACTAAGATAATCCCCCCATGCCTCAAGGAATTGCATCTTCTCAGCGTGGCCAGTAAAGAGTTGAAGAGCCAATGGAAAAAGTTGAGGATTTTCCTTCACAAGTGTCATACAATCATCATAATAAGAATCACCAGCGGAAGCAAGGTGTCTGAGAGCCTTTTCAAACCTTTTCAGCTTAAGGTCAATATTATATTTCATTAATTGAGTAGGCAAACGCTCCAATGCCTGTAAGAATGGAAGAAACTCTTTTGGATCTTTCTGAGCATTTAGTGCCACAATAGCTGCAAGATTTAAATCATAAAGACCCAAAGCAGCTTCATAGACAGCATCAGAATCAGCTAACCACAAAAGATGCTTCAAAGCTTCTTCAGCAGAAGGGTGAGACATTCTCCCCTGGTCATCAGCTTGAGACAATTCCTTTTCACGGATCACTTTTATTCTCTTCAAAGCATCTTCAAGTAATGGAGGATCACTCCGAGCTAGAGTGGTCAAAATGCAAAGCTCCCTTGCTGGGCTTTCTGTTATGTGATCCTCAAGAGCTTTTCTTACAGCCATCAGAACAGAAGAAACCTTGTTACCATCAGGACAATTCTGGGGGGGCCCAACTAACGTATTTGGACAAGGGACAGAAACATATTTTTTGTAGAGTTTCTCCATAATATTTTCATTCTTTAGAGAACAAACAAACTCGGTTATGTAACCCAGATTGTTAACCTGCCTGACTATTTCAGAAGCTGACTGGGAAAATGCTTGCCAGCCACAGTAATCAACAATTACATTGAAATCTATTCTATGTCTTCTAACCATAAGTAGTGCATCTTTAAAGCGCTTTTGAACCAATGCATTAATAATGGAAACCAAAACCAACTTTCTAGGGTATATACATTCTAGGTTTCCCCGGGTAGTTTGCAGTATAATGGCAGCTTCATCCCCATGTAAAACTCCAACAATTTTAGCACCCCTCTCCCATATATTTATGTAGCTTTCATTTTCCTCCTTTTTTCTATTGCTAATCCGAACAAAGTTATTATATTTCAAATCTAATTCCCCATTAAATATATCAGCAATGTCAACAATAAAAAGCAAATCATGTTTAGTTGCAAGAACTAGATGTGTGATAACTTGGTCGGCCAAATTTGAGTAAAATGAGAAGCTGCTGCAATCGTTGCAAACTATACCCCCATTAACATGCAGTCTGCCAAACTCATCAAGACCAAAAAGCACTTGTTTTAATAGACCAGCACTGCCAACTAGCACTACACTCATCCAAGGGCATGGCGCCGAAAAAGCTCGTTGTTCTTGAACTAGAGATCCTCTACTGATCCCAATTTTAGATACATATTCTTGGATTTCCCCCCTAGAAAACTGAATGTATGCAGTGTGTTTATCAGCAGGACATGAAGAGATGCCAAGAACCAGCTCTTCAAGGGTTTGTCGTTTTGAAACTGTTGTGTGCCATCCCGAACATGTTAGCAATCCTGGAATAACATCCTCAGAACATTCAAGTTCCACTTCATGCAAATAGAAGCCTTGAAGTCCACCATCAGTTGATGTTAGAAATGAGTCACTACTGTGACTGAAACCATAATGTGAAACAGTTAATAGCTTATGGGAACCCAACCATTCAAGATGTAAAAGAGATCCAAGCACCAGTTCTGTATGAGAGGCTTCAACATTGAACTCTTTTCCCTCTAGTTCTTCCCACGTTTCAATTGATGGAAACTCCACAACACACAAGCTACCGTCTGAAAGAAATGCCGCTAACTGGTTCTTAGAGTTTTTACAATATACTGCCATACCCCGGACATGAGAAGAAAAATTCAGGCTAAATAAAAACATAGGAGGTGGCATTAAGGACAAGGACAGTGGGGTTACACGAATATTGGAGCCATCAACAACTAGTGCAACAGAATTCTCCATGACAGCCGTAATCCAAACAAAGTTAAAAACCGTGACCTGACCACCAAGAGTCCAACAAATTAACTGCAGAGGCTTTGTCGGATTCCAACTGAATCTGACTTCATCTCGCTTCAAGAATCTAATTTCATGCTTCAAGTACCAATGGTTATTACTAAAACACCATATCCTTACAGCATCATAATTTTTGCATTCAACAACACCGGCAAGAAGATCAGAACTGCAATTCCACTTCAGAAACTTTACTTTTGCGTCAACACTAAACCTGCTTCTCTCTAATCCGTTCCTCTCAAAGAAAACAATAGAGGAACATTCATTTTCATCTTTCCCATCACAAACAGCTGCAACTTTAGCACCACTGGGCATCCACTCCAAAACTGCCCCGGCAAAATTTCTTGGTTCCGAAGAAGCAAGCAAATCCCCCGAATCTCGATCCCAAACCTTAATTTTTTTAAGCATAGAACCAGAATCGGACACATCACTCATGGTAGCAAAGTATTTCCCATCTCCTCGCCAAGACACAGGAAGAAAGTTCCCTTCACCTGAAAACACAGAATATTCACTATCCTAAACTAAACATCACATAGAAACGCAACTAAATCAAACAATCAAATCCACAAATCATGATACGAGTATTAAATTCATTCTCTCTCTCTCATCTCACTTCCACCTTATTTGTCTCACTATCTCACTCTATTCGTTTCTATTACACAGTCTGTCACATCTATAACTTTATCTATATGTACCTTTCTTCTCTCCATCCTTCCATCCCAGAAATATAAATTCTTTCAAATAATACCAATAGAAAATAAAACAGCAAAGTAAATTAGGGTTTCAGTGTCCTTACTTACGTGACAGTCGTCAGGATCATCGTGAAGTGATGCTTCATACAACACGTCCCAATCGTGAGTCATCACCAAAAGCTGGGCGAAGCCGGTGGTGACGGCAATTAGTTCTCCGTCGGGACTGAGAGACACGGCATTGACTCCGCCGTCAAGCTGGCCAACGACCTGCGTTGCCTGAGAGCCGTCGTCGACGTTGTGAAGCATGAGAAGGCCGTTGGACGTTCCGAGAAGAAGCGCTTCCTTCTCCATGAGATAGTCGAAGGAGGTAACGGAATCCCCGGGCTCGAGCTCGACGGTAACGGCCTCCGCCGGTAGCGAGGCGTTACGGCTCCAAACACCGTTTTCCTGCACAAAACACATCACAACAAGAATCGGAATTATTAGAATGAATGAAGGAATGAGTAAATGAAAACGGTGAAAGGTGTTGAAAACGGACATGGAAAGAGGAGAGATGGGAAGTGTAAATGAGATTGTGAGAAGAGAGGAAGAAGATGCGGTTGCGTTCGATGTCGATGGTGGAGAATCGAACGGTTTCGTCGTTGGAGTGAAGAGAAAGTCCCAAAGGGACTTCCCAGAAGAGTTTCAAGTTGTTCATTGCTCAAACCCTTCGCCGCTTCTTTTCACTTCAGAGTAGGGTTTAACTTAGTTTCTGCAATCCCTGCTCTTCGCCTTTTTCCTCTTATTCTCTGCATCCCAACACTGTTATTTCTGTTTTTAATGGGACTTTATGTTTTTTTTTTCATTTAATAAAAATATTTTGTTAACAGATTTTAACTAGTGATAAAAGAATATTTTACTTAAATAAGTTGATTCATTAAAACTAGCAATGTAAAATTAGGAAGTTTTAATTTTAGATTCTATAATTTTTTTTTTATTTTTGTAAGATTTGAAAATTTTGTTTTTAGTCCTTGTAAAATATATAATTTCTTTTAATTCTTATATTTTTTTTAAATCACTGTTTTAATTCAAGATTTTATTTTTAAATATATAGATAAATAAAAATGTCAGATGGATAGATAAAATTGTGTAATTTATAATAGTAAGATGAATTAGTATTATAGAATGCTAAATATAAAAATAATAATTTTTAATTAAAAACAACCTGAAATATATAAAGATTGATATTAAAGTTCATTTATAATGGTTATAGATATAAGATTCTTGGATAGTGTTTATTAGTTTTTTATCGCTTTTTTAAGTGTGCTTTTTTTCTAAGTTTCTTTATCTTCTATTTTCAAAATTTCTTTCCAAATGTTTTATTTGTTCAAAATAAATAATGAATGATGTAAAGTTATAGTCAAATAAATTTTACTTCATAATAACATATCTTTTTAATATAATAGTCTTTCAATTTCCTTTCTTTTAATATTTAAGTTCAATGGTAAATATGTTAGTTGACAAAATTATTCTCTTAATTTAATTCTTTATTTAGTATTGTGTTCTTATTTAAACTTTAAATAAGTGTTTTTATTTCAAATTTTTATTTTTAAATATACAGGTAGATAGAATTTGAAGATAGATAGTTGATAAAAGTGATTATTTCGACAAATTTATGTTATGAAATAAAATACCTGAGATATTCATTTATGTATGGACTTACAAAGTTCGTGATATCTTTTGCCAGTGAGTTTGTATTGTTGGATGGTGATGGTTGGTTTGAGTAAAAATAGTGCATGTTGGAATAATAAGTTCTTATTCAATGACATATTGAGCTTTGAATGATGATTTTGAGCTAAATGAGGGCTAGATTTGATTATGGTTTGCAATTAAGCATCTTAATTTTGTTAAGGAGATTGAATTTGATAAAATAGGCTTTTGTTAAATTTTAGAAAGACTTCTAATTATTGTACACAAATAACAAATAACCTTAATTTAATATGAAATCCATACACTAACCCAATACAGATATTAGCATAAGTAATACTTTATTTTTTATTTTTTATTTATCAAAACAAGTATGTATATATTCATATAATCTATGTGATTACATTGATATATGTTTTAAACTATTAAAATAGTTTAAGTTTATTAGGTAATCTAAAATAACTATTTTCACATTTTTTTATGTTTTGATTCATTTTTATTTTAAAAATCGTTTTCGTTACAGTTTTTTTATTATATATCTTAATCCATCAACTAAATTGATTATTTCAATGTGACTTTAATTACACAATATAATTTTATTTACTTAATATGTTGCATTTTAAGAAACATAAATCTCATTCTTATTAAATTAAACTAAATCATTTATAAGTCATTTTTCTCTTTCAATATTTTTTCACACAAAAATGTATAACTATAACTTTATTTTTAATATATATATATATATATATATATATATATATATATATATATGTGTGTGTGTGTGTGTGTGTTATAAATTAAAAAAGTGAAAGAAAAAATAAATTATATACATGAAAAATATAATTTTAGGAAACTAAATTTATGTTGAAAAAAATGAAATAAAGTTATTGTAATGTAATTAAATATACAAGGTAGTGATTTATTAATAAATTTAACTTGATGTATTAAAATTACAATCATTAAAAACTGTTTAATAGAAATATATTGAATAGCTACAAATAACTATTATATGTAGGTCTAGAAATATAAGTGAAAACTATAATTTTAATTACATAGGATATATGTTAAAAGGGAAATTTAAAAAAAATGATTTTAATCAAAAATAGAAAGACTTGGGGGCAATTATATATTTTTTGGACGCTTCTGTTAATTATATATTATTTAATAGAAAGATAAAAGATTGTGTAGTTTAGAATAGTAAAAGAAATGAGTATAATAGAATGTTAAAGATAAAGAATAATAATTTTTAATTTGAAGCAACCAAAAGTATATAAAGATTAAAACTAGATTTCACTTAATTATAATCTTCATACTTTTCAAAATCAACAATAGATGTTATAACAAGTATCAAATATATTAAAACAAGTTCCACTTTATATTAAGTATCTATTTCATGTGCTTTTATTCTTTTCGGTAAATATTTAAATTTAATATCGATTATGTTAATTGAGAAAAATGATTTTTCCAGTTAGTTTAATTCTCGACTCAAGATTTTTTATTTATTTAGAATTGAAATCACAAATTTTAATTCAAATGTTTTATTTTAATATATATATATATATATATATATATATATATATATATATTTTTTTAAAATATATATATAAAATATAT